>Ga0247837_1000030_pt1 | contig 210660 bp, 174 predicted proteins | sample LaCtaG_2_FD_187115 | JGI IMG/M metagenome (GOLD analysis project Ga0247837, IMG submission 187115) | Freshwater microbial communities from meromictic Lake La Cruz, Castile-La Mancha, Spain - LaCruzMarch2015_14.5m | ecosystem: Environmental > Aquatic > Freshwater > Lake | place: Spain...
CGCCACCGCCTTGCGCCTACGGGCACACAATATGGTTGCCGTCTGAACAGGCAACAGCCACAAATCATTTGCCCGTCCTGGCAAGCCAATGCGAGTTTGGTTCACAGGCTCGTTCGCTGGGATGACGTTGAGGGGCCGGGGCTTTCCGCCAGAGATCTGCGAATGGATGCGCTGACGCTGTTTGGGCTGATCGCGGTGTCGCTGATGCTGACGTGTTATGCGCTGGAAGAGCGCAGTCCCTGGTATGTGCTCGGGTTTGCAGGGGCGTGCGCGCTTGCGTCGGTCTATGGTTTTATGCAGGGTGCATGGCCATTCGGCGTGGTCGAAGGGATTTGGTCGCTCGTCGCGCTCGACCGGTGGCGCAAACGGAGTGCAGGACAGTCGTGAAGCCGCTCGTCAAAATTTGTGGGTTGAAGACCGTCGAGGCGCTGGATGCGGCGATCGAGGGGGGCGCCGACTACGTTGGGCTGGTATTCTTCGGTAAGAGCCCGCGCAACACCACGCTGGACGAGGCGCGGGCAAGGGCTGATCATGCGCGCGGGCGTTCGGGTATCGTTGCGCTGAGCGTCGATGCGGACGATGCGACGCTGGACGGGATTGTTGCTGCGTCGCGGCCCGATGTGCTGCAGTTGCATGGGGACGAGAGCCCGCAGCGGGTAGCGGCGCTTAAGGCGCGCTATGGCGTTCAAGTTTGGAAGGCGCTGCCCATCGAGACGGCTGACTGCGCCGGGCGGGTGTTTGACTATGCCGGGATTGCGGACATGATCGTGTTCGACACCAAGGCACCCAAGGGAGCGGACTTGCCAGGCGGTAACGGGCGGACGTTTGATTGGCACGCGCTGGATGCCATCAAGGGACGAGTGCCGTTTATGCTGTCGGGCGGGTTGACGAGCGAAAACGTTGGCGAAGCGCTGCGGGTCACGGGCGCGCGGGCGGTCGATGTGTCGTCGGGCGTCGAGAGTGCGCCGGGGGTTAAAGACCCGGAACTGATCCGACGCTTCCTTCGCGCGGTAAACGGTTCTACATAACTTTTTCATTCACGCGAGAGCCGGGGCTACCGCCCCGGACCCCGTTTGAGGGGTGACCCCTCAAACTCCCCTCTTTTTTGCGACCAAAAAAAGGAAGGGTGCGGGGAAAATCTGTATTGCTTACCGGGCACCGGCGTAGTCGATCAAACACCAGGCGCGAGGGCCCGCTCGCGAAGCGCTCCGATAAAGGACATCCGATGGCGACGACGAAGGATAAGACCAGCCAGCCGAAGCTCAACAGCTACCGGTCGGGGCCCGACGATCGCGGGTTTTTCGGCATGTTCGGCGGGCGGTTTGTCGCCGAAACGCTGATGCCGCTGATCCTCGATCTGGAAAAAGCCTACGAGGCGGCGAAAGCCGATCCAGCGTTCGCGGCCGAGATCGCGTTTTTGAATAAGCATTATTCGGGGCGTCCGAGCCCGCTTTATCACGCCGATCGGTTGACGGAATATTTCCGGGACCTATCCACGACGGGCGGCGGCGCGAAGATATACTTCAAGCGAGACGAACTCAATCATACCGGGTCGCACAAGATCAACAATTGCCTTGGGCAGATCTTGCTGGCGCGGAGGATGGGCAAGACGCGGATCATCGCCGAGACCGGAGCGGGGCAGCATGGGGTTGCCGTTGCGACCGTTTGCGCCAAGTACGGGATGGGTTGCGAAATCTATATGGGCGCGACCGATGTCGAGCGGCAGGCGCCGAATGTCGCGCGGATGATCCTGCTGGGCGCGAAGCTCAACCCGGTGACATCGGGGGCGGGGACGTTGAAAGATGCCATGAACGAGGCGCTGCGCGATTGGGTGACCAATGTGCACGACACGTATTACATCATCGGAACGGCGGCGGGTCCGCACCCCTATCCGGCGATGGTACGCGATTTCCAGTCGGTCATCGGGCGCGAATTGCGCGAGCAGATGATGGAAGCGGAAGGGCGGTTGCCGGATACGCTGGTGGCATGCATCGGCGGCGGTTCGAATGCGATCGGGCTGTTTCATCCGTTTCTCGACGACGAGGGGGTCGCGATTTACGGCGTAGAGGCTGGCGGGCACGGGATCGGCGTCGATAACGGGCACGCTGCGTCGATGACGGGGGGGACGCCGGGGGTGCTGCATGGCAATCGCACCTATCTGCTGCAGGACAGTGACGGGCAAATTCAAGAAGGCCATTCGATTTCGGCGGGGTTGGATTATCCGGGCGTCGGTCCCGAGCATGCATGGCTGAAGGACAGCGGGCGGGTGACGTATGTGCCTGCGACCGACATGGAGGCGCTCGATGCGCTGCAGTTGTGCACGAGGCTCGAAGGGATCATTCCAGCCCTCGAACCGGCGCACGCGCTGTCTTATGTGACCAAGCTCGCGCCGACGCTGCCGCGCGATAATCTGCTGGTGATGAACCTTTGCGGGCGCGGCGATAAGGACCTGTTCACGGTGGCCAAGGCGCTGGGGATCAAGGTTTAGGGGGGAAGGCTGTTTGCTACGAGTTTGACTGGGATCCGGTCAAGGCAGCATCCAATTTTGTCAAACACAACGTGTCTTTCGAAGATGCAATGTCTGTCATCCAAGATCCGCTGGCGTTGTCGATATTGGATCATGCCAGTGAACATCTATAGCAACGTTGGGTCACTATTGGGATGAGCCAAAAGGCTCATCTGTTGCTGGTCGTGCATACCTACATGGAAATTGGCGTTGATCGCGTCTATATTCGGATCATATCGGCGCGAAGGTCCAGCAAACGAGAACAACGCCACTATGAGCAAAATTCGCACTGAAGACGACATGAAGGATGAGTACGATTTCACAGGGGCGCAGCGCGGTAAATTTTTCCGCGAAGATGCCGTCGCAGTCCCACCAGTTCATCTTGATCCCGATGTACTGATGTATTTGAAGGCGCGAGCCGATGCGCATGGAACGTCGTTAAGCGAGTTGGTCAATACGCTGCTGAAGAAGGATATCGCGTTAATCGAGGCCGGGCGCTGAATACGGTCTGGCGTTGACGGCTGCTGACGGGTCATGACAGCCGAGCTTTAATTGATCCCGTCGCTTGCCAATGAGGGGGTATGCGCATACGAGAGCGGTTGAGATTTTGGCAGGGTGGCCCGCGATTATGACAACGATGACGGCGACACGGATCGACAAGAAGTTTGCAGCACTTCAAGCTGCGGGTAAGCCCGCGCTGGTGTGCTTTGTGACGGCGGGCGATCCGGACCTTGCGACGTCGGCTGCGATTTTGGCGGGGTTGCCGAAGGCAGGCGCCGATATCATCGAAGTCGGGATGCCGTTTTCGGACCCGATGGCGGATGGACCAGCAATCCAGGCATCGAGCCTGCGGGCGCTCAAAGCTGGTCAGAACATGATCAAGACGTTGGCTTTGGTTTCCGATTTCCGCAAGACTGACACTGAGACGCCGATCGTGCTGATGGGGTATTACAACCCAATCTATGTGTATGGCAATGAACGGTTTTTGGGCGACGCGAAGGCTGCCGGGGTCGATGGTCTGATCGTGGTGGATGTGCCGCCGGAAGCCGACGACGAGTTGTGCGTGCCAGCGATGGCGCATGGGCTGAATTTCATTCGTCTGGCGACGCCGACGACGGATGCGGCACGTTTACCGGCGGTATTGGCCAATACCAGTGGTTTCCTGTACTATGTTTCGATCACCGGGATTACCGGGTCGGCGGCGCCGGTGGTCCAAGACGTGGCTGCGCAGGTAGCGCGGATCAAAGCGTCAACAAAGCTTCCCGTTGCGGTCGGTTTTGGCGTAAGAACCGGTGAACAGGCTCGCGCGCTGGCACAAGGCGCGGATGGCGTTGTCGTCGGATCGGCGATAGTAACCGCGATCCAACAAAGCCTGGATGGTCAAGCGCAAGCCACTGTAAACACGGTGCCTGCGGTTCTAGATTTAGTTTCAAGCATTGCGGGTGTGCTCAAAAGTTAGAGCCGCCTGGGCTGGTCTCCACTGCCTAGCCGCGTCAATGTTTGGACCTCGCAAGGAGTTTCTATCCAGTGAACTGGATCAACAATTTTGTGCGGCCCAAAATTCGCGGGCTTTTGACGACCAAGCGGGAAATTCCCGATGGTCAGTGGATCACGTGCCCTGAATCGGGGCAGATGGTGTTCCACAAGGACCTTGAGGCGAACCAGTTCGTGGTGCCGGGGTCGGGCTATCATTGGCGGATGACCGGCACGCAGCGGCTTGAACATCTGTTCGATGGCGCGGAATATGTGAAGCTGGCGTTGCCACATGTGGCGCAGGACCCGCTCAAGTTTCGCGATCAGCGCCGCTATGTCGACCGGCTGAAAGACGCCAAGGTCGCAACCGAGCAGGAAGACGCTGTTCTGGTCGGCGAGGGCAAGCTGGACGGGTTGACCGTCGTGGCTGCGGCACAAAACTTTCACTTCATGGCCGGATCGCTCGGGATGGCGGCCGGGGAGGCGGTCATCGCGGGAATGCTGCGGGCCGTAGAGCTGGGTGCGCCATTCATTCTGTTTGCCGCCTCTGGCGGGGCGCGGATGCAGGAGGGGATTTTGTCCCTGATGCAGATGCCGCGCACGACGATTGCCATTCAGCGGTTGCGGGATGCCAAGCTGCCCTACATCGTGGTTCTGACGGACCCGACGACTGGCGGGGTGACGGCGTCGTATGCGATGCTGGGTGATATTCATATCGCTGAGCCAAATGCGCTGATCTGCTTTGCCGGTCCTCGCGTTATCCAACAGACGATTCGCGAACAGTTGCCAGAAGGGTTCCAGCGTTCGGAGTACCTGTTGGCGCATGGCATGATCGACATGGTCGTGCACCGTCATAAGCTACGCGAGACGTTGGCCCGGGTGTGCCGATTGCTGATGTCGGGCGTTTCGCTGCGGCGGACGGCGGAGGCGTCGAAGACCAAAAAACTCAATGGCAGCAAGGCGTACGTCAACGGGATTCCTGCGGTTGCCACGGATAAGCCTGCGGTCAGCGAACCGGCGGCGGCCCCAGAAGTGATCGCCGAAACGAAGAAAACGTCACCGGCTACCGTCCAAGCCAAGGCTGCGCCGAAAGATGCCCCGCGTACGTAATCGGGTCAATGCACGGCGATGCAACCGCTCACTGGAGACGACGTGCCAACCAGCGATGAATTGCTCGCAGCGCTCAAAACTCTGCATCCCAAACTGATCGATCTGTCGCTTGGGCGGATCGAACGGCTTCTTGGGCGTCTGGGGGATCCCCATCTGCGGCTGCCGCCGGTGGTCCATATTGCCGGGACGAATGGCAAAGGGTCGATGACGGCTTTTCTTCGGGCTATGTTCGAGGCGGCGGGACTGCGGGTGCACGTCTACACATCGCCGCATCTGGTTCGGTTCCATGAGCGCATCGTGCTGGCGGGGGCTGCAGGTGTTCCGGCTCGGCCGATCGGGGAGGCGGCACTCGTCGACGTGTTAAGCCGAACGCAGGCTGTTAACAACGGCGATGACATTACTCAGTTCGAAATCACGACGGCTGCCGCGTTCCTGGCATTCAGCGAGCATCCTGCCGACGTGTTGCTGCTGGAGGTCGGGCTTGGCGGTCGGCTGGATGCGACGAATGTCGTGCCGCGACCGCGCCTATGCGTGATCATGCCGGTTTCGCTCGATCATGCCGACAAGCTCGGAGCGACGGTTGGGCTAATCGCGGCGGAAAAAGCCGGGATTTTGAAGCGCGGCGTACCCGCTGTCGTGTCGGTGCAGAGCGACGAGGCAGGGCAGGTCATAGACGACATTGCGAGCCGGACGGGTGCGCCTCTAATTGCCTGGGGGCAGGATTTCGACGCTTACGAACAAAGCGGGCGGCTCGTGGTGCAGTGGCAGGAGCAGCTACTGGATCTGCCGTTGCCGGGACTGCTCGGGCGGCACCAGATCGCCAATGCGGGAACGGCGGTTGCGGCGGCCATGGCGCTGTCCGACCTCGGCCTTGACGAAGCGGCGATCGAGGCGGGGTTGACTCGGGTCGTTTGGCCAGCGCGTATGCAGCGATTGATCGGGGGGCCGCTGCCAGCGATGCTGGGTGCGGGCTGTGAGTTGTGGCTCGATGGCGGGCACAATCCGGCGGCGGGGCAAGTGCTGGCGCAGACGCTGGCGGACTTGGAGGACAGGTCGCCCCGACCGCTGCATTTGGTTTGCGGGATGATGGGCTTGAAAGATGCGGCGGGGTTTTTAGCGCCGTTTCGGGGGCTCGCGCGGGACGTCGTTGCTGTGCCGATCCCGGGGGCCAACGAGGCACCGCACGCGCCGGAGACACTCGCAGAGGCTGCGCGGTCGGTTGGGTTGACGGCGAGCGTTGCGCGCGATGTCGCGGCGGCGTTGGGGGCGATCGAGGCGGCTCACCCGGGTGTGAAACGGGTGTTGATCTGCGGGTCGCTGTATCTGGCGGGGCAGGTTTTGGCGCAGCAGGAAGGCGTCGTTGCGCAGGGGAATTGAGGGGGCGCGATTGTGACGGCTGCGTCGCAGCCGGTGGTGCCAGCCCCGCAACCCCGCTTCGATGCAGAGCATCGCTTCACGATGACGAGGCGCAGCCTCCCAGACCCATCAATTTTTTAGATATCAAAGTGAGCGTGTGGATGGGGCTGAATTTGTGGTCCCTGGGTCCCGGGTCTACGCTGCGCTTCGCCCGGGATGACAATCTGCCAAAAAAGCCCCGCCGGGTTAGGGCGGGGCTTTTGTAAGACGTTATTTTTTGAGCGTGCGTTTTGCTGCCGCCCCTCACCCTGACCCTCTCCCCGTAAGGACGGGGAGAGGGAAAAGAAGTCAGATCGACTTTTTGACCCAGTCTTCGAGGACGCGTTTTTGGACCATCGCGCCGGTGTGGGTGGCGACGACTTTGCCGCCTTTGAAAACAAGCAAGGTTGGCATGGCGCGGATGGCGTACTTACCGGTGATGCCGGGATTTGCGTCGACATCGACTTTGACGACCTTCACTTTGCCCTTCATCTCGGCGGCAACGAGGTCGAGGGCAGGCGCCATGGCCTTGCATGGGCCGCACCATTCCGCGTGGAAATCGACAAGCACGGGCTCTTCCGATTTCAGAACTTCAGCGTCGAACGTTTTATCGGTGACGGCGGCCGCATTGGACATCTTGATCTCCTGTGGGAAGCGCGTTCATCTGGTCGCGCTCCGTTGACTGGTAATTAGGAAGGTAGACCGACTACGTCAACCGTCGGCGCTCCAAACTGCCACAGCCGCGACCCGTAGAGGTCTAATGCGGCAGCCGGAACTTCCATCAGGCTCGGGGTTTGGGTCCAAAGCAAGGCGGCGCGGACCGGCTTGCCGGGGAAGATCGCTGCCAGCGCAAGGCGATAGGCTGCAAGCTGGATCAGGTAAGCGCTGGGGACTTGCGACAGGTCAGCCGGTGGCGGGCGGTTGGTTTTGTAGTCGACAATCATGACGCAATCGGGGGTTTCAACGAGGCGGTCGATCTGCCCATTTAGCTTGAGAGCTTGGCCCTTGCCGGCTGGATTGGCCAATTGAGCGACGATGGGGACCTCGGCCCGGCTCGATGGGCCAAACAGGGGGGCGAATGTCGGGTCGGTGAGGATCGTCAGCGCTTCGTTAGCGATACTTGTGCGGACGTGGATTGCCAGATCGGCGGCGCGGCGGTCGAGGAAGGCTGCTGCTGCGCGTGGCCAGGTGCTGCTTGGGAGCGATGGCAGGTGTTCCAGCAGGGCGTGGGTCAGGGTGCCGCGCAGGAAGCGGTTGTCGGTAAAGCGTTGCGGACCTGCGACGGTCGCTTCGCGCGGCGTGGACGCTGGCGCAGGATCGGATGGGTGTGCTGCCGACGGGGCTGTCGGCAAGGCGACCGGTTCGCCTGCATCGTCGAAATCATAAGGGGCGAGGCGGGACGGCGCGACGGGGATTGCAGGTTGGGCTTCGCGCGGCGCTGGCGTGTCCATCCAGGCTGGGCGCGGGGCTGGCGTGCCATCGTGGGCGACGTGCTCTTTAGCCGCCTCGGTGGGGGCGGTTTGCTCAACGGTCAGGCGTTTCACGACGCGGCCATCGGGCAATGTCACGGGGGTAAGATCGCGCGCGAGGGCTGAGGTGATGAGGTCGTACCAGCAGCCAGCGGGCAAGGTTTCGCGGGACTGGAAGCCTGCGATGTAGAGGCGATCGCGCGGGCGGGTCAGGGCGACATAGAGCAGGCGGTTCAACTCGCGGGTTTCATCGCGCTTGATGGCGTCTTTGGCGTCTTTGATGGCGCTTAAGTGCGAGGACCCTTTGATGGGCCAGACCGCAAGATCGGGGATGGCCGACGGCGAACGGGATTGGGGCAACGTCAAGAGGCCGTTGGATGGGCCGCCGGATTTGACGGACGTGGTATCGGGCAGGAACACGATGGGGGCTTCGAGGCCCTTGGAGCCGTGGATCGTGAGGACGCGGACTTCGTTGCGGCCCTGCTCCATATCGCGTTTGATCTGGCGGTCGCCATCGCGGAGCCAGCCGAGGAAGCCGGTCAGCGAGGGCGGGGCCTGGTCGTCGTAGGTGAGGGCCAGATTCAAGAACTCGTCGATGCTGTCGACGGCTTCGGTGCCCAGGCGCTGGAGCATCTTCGAGCGGCCGCCGTCGTGGTCGAGGACAGAGGCGTAGAATTCAAACGGCGGCTTGAAGTCGGCTTCTTTGCGCCAGCGTTTGAGCTGACCGGCCGCGCGCTCGTAGGTCTCGTTGATTTTGGCGGCTTCCAACAGGGCTTTCCACAGTGTGCCTTTGCGGCCGTTTGCAAGGGCCAGGAGATGGTCGTCGTCGAGGCCGAACAGGGGGCTTTTCAGGATGGCGGCGAGGGCTAAATCGTCCTCGGGCAGGGTCAGGAAATCGCCCAGAGCGAGTAGATCCTGAACCGCGATCTGGTTGGTCAACACGATGCGATCTGCGCCCGCCACCGGCACGCGCTGGTCTTTCAAGGCTGCGACAATGGCGGACGCAAAGGGCTCGCGCTTGCGCACGAGGATGAGGATGTCGCCAGCGCGGATCGGGCGGCCCTGGGAGGGGAGGGTTTCACCGGTGTCGAGCCAGCCGCGGATGGTCGCGGCGATACGGGTTGCGAGGCGGGCGACGGGGGAGGTGCGGGTGGTTTCCTCAAGCGGGGTCCAGGCGTCGTTTTCGGTTTTGTCTTCTGGCATTTCGGTGGGCCAGATCTCGACGAGACCAGCCTGGCCGATGCGTTTGGCGGCGTGTTCGATGGCGACGGCGCTGTTGGTGGACAGGCCCGGGGTGGTGGTGGGGTCGGCGAAAATCCGATCGACGGCGGTCAGGATCGGGCTGACGGTGCGGAAGGACAGGGTCAAGGTCGTCGCGTGCCAGGTCATGCCGATCCGCTCGGCGCTGGTTTTGAAAGCGCTGCCGGTTTTGGCAAACAGTTCGGGACGCGCGCCCTGGAACGAGTAGATCGATTGCTTTTCATCGCCGACGGCAAAGATGGTGCGCGCGCCGGTTTTGCTGCCAGCGCCAGTGTCGTCGAAAAACTCTTCGGCGATGCGTTGGACGACCTGCCACTGGGATGGGGCGGTGTCTTGGGCTTCGTCGACGAGGATGTGGTCGAGGCCGCCGTCGAGTTTGTAGAGCACCCAGGCGGCACCTGCGCCATCGCCCAGCAGGTTGGCGGACTTGACGATGAGGTCTTCGAAATCGAGGGCGGCGCGGGCGGACTTGGCTGCCTGATAGCGGGTCAAGACGGCGTCGGCCAAGCGGTAAAGGGCCAGCGTTGCGTCGACCACGTCGAGGCCGGTCAGTTCCGTATCGAGGGCAACGAAGCGATGTTGGGCCTGCTCGACCTTCATTTCGAGGTCGGGGTGGGCTTGCCGGATGGCTTTGGTCATCAGGCTGGCGCGCGGGGTGCGGGACTGGGTCAAGAAAAAATCGGCCAGTCCGGCGATGCGTTGGCCGCCGGTCAATCGTTCGATCTCGCCGATGGCTTTTGCTTTGTCGATGTCGGTCTTGGAGCCATCGGCAAGCGCGCTGCGCAAACGCTTGAGCGTCGCAGTGTCGAGGATGTCTGCCATCTCGTCGCGGATTGCGTCGGCGTTCGCGAACTTGCCGACGGTGAGGGCTGCACGCAAGTGGTGGTCGGCGAACACGAACGGATCGCTGCCATCGTGGCCTTGCGGACGGCGGATCAGGCCGTCGAGCAGGGTGCGTTGCTGGATGGCGGCGGTCAGCACATCGTCGAACTGGTCTTCGGCGGCATAGCGGATGGTGGTCGTGAGGGCACGGCCCAAAGGGCTTTGGCGGTCGCTGGTGGCTTCCGAAAGCGTGTCGTTGATCGCCTCGGTGATGAGGGTGCGGGCGAGCTGGTCGTCGAGAATTTTAAAGCCGGGGGCGACGCCGGCCTCAAGCGGGAAACGCTGAAGCAGGCGTTCGCAGAAGGCGTGGATGGTTTGGACTTTGAAGCCGCCGGGGGTTTCAATGGCGCGCGTAAACAAGGTGCGGGCAAGGTCGCGTTCCCTGGTGGAGGGGCGCGTACCGAGGAGTTTGGTCAGGGCTGCAATAAGGTCGGGGTCGGTGAGGCCGACCCAGCCCGCCAGCGTGTCGAATACGCGCTTGGACATCTCGGCGGCGGCGGCTTTGGTATAGGTGAGGCACAGGATGCGTTCGGGCGCGGTGCCGGTCATGAGGATGCGCAGGACGCGCTGAGTTAACACATGGGTTTTGCCGGTGCCCGCGTTGGCGCTGACCCAGACCGAGGCCGTGGGGTCGGCGGCTTGGCCTTGGAGGTGGGTGGTTTTGGCGAGCGCGTCGGCCACCCGGGCAGCGGCGGTCTCAAACGGCATAGCCAGCCTCCTCGGTGTCGTCGTTTGCGGCGGAGGACCATTCAGCCACGCGGGCTAAGTGGGCGAATTCGTCGAAGTCGTAGCGGAACTGGGCGCGGCGGGCGACGGCGTAAGGGGTTGCCTCGTCGTCGAACAGGGCGATGTGTTTGTTGAGGCCGGTGATGGTGTCGGCTGCGAGCGTGTTGGCGTTTGCGCGTGCAACGAAGATTTCGACGCCAGCGGGTTCGCCGCCCGAGGCGCGGATGTAGCGCAGACCGGAGATCGACATGGCAGCGATGCCGTCGAAGCCGCCCGCGATGGCGATTGCTGCTTCAAGTGAGAGCTGCGGGGACGTGTGGGCTTCGACCTGCTTGGCCGAGGGGGGCGTGCCGGTCTTGTAGTCGGTGATGATCGCCGTCCCGTTTGCAAGGTCGATGCGGTCGGCGCGGGCGGTCAAGGCGAACGGTTTATCCAGCGATCCGATAGTGGTTTTGCCTTTGACTTCGGCTAGCACGAGACCGCCCTGCATGCGGCGGGCGGGTTCGGTTTGGGCAAACCAGTGTGCGAACCGCTCGAAGCGGGGCAGCCAGAAGGCGGCCACGCGGGGGTGGCCGGTCCATTCGCTCAATACCGTTTTGGCTTGGTCGAGGAGGACTGCCTCGATGTCGTCGGGTAATGACGTGGGGTGGGCTGCGGTGAAGCGGGCGAGCGCCTCGTGAATGATCGCGCCACGGATGGCGGCATCGGGCTCCGTGCCGATCAAGGGGAGGGCTTCGAGGCGGAGGATGCGGGCGGCAAAGATCGCGTAGGGGTTGGCGATCCAGCGCTCGATGGCGGAGACGGAGAGTTGGCGGGGCCTTAGCGCATAGGGTGGGCATGGCCTTGGCCGCTTGGCGGGCGTACGCGGGGTTGTCAGCTGGTCGCGCTGTCGCGCCCAGGCGAGGTAGGTTTCGCCCACACGCTCACTGCGCAGGCGGTCTTTGAGGCCCATGCTGGCGAGCAAGGCTTCAAGTCGCATCAGCCAGCGGGAGGGGACGGCTGGAACGCCGTCGACTTTTTCGGCGCGGGTGAGGTAGACGCGTTTGCCCGCGATGAGCTGCGTAAAGTCGTGAGCGGCGTAGCCGATTTTTTCTTCGGGAGCTGGCAGTTTCAATTCGGCGCGCATGGGGCGGTTGATCCACGGACCGGGGTCGGCGGATTCGGGCCAAGTGCCGTCGTTGAGCGAGCCGAGGATCAGCACGTCGCATTGCTGGAGGCGGGCTTCAAAGGGCCCCCAGATCGACAGGCGCGGATGGACCGGGATACGCGGGCGGACGTTTTCGGTGGCAATCAGCGCGCGGTAGAAATCGGGGTAATCGGTGGCGGCGACCTCAGGGGCGATCAGGCCGGGTTGAAGCAGGGCTTCGAACAGGTTTTTGGCAGCCAAGCCTGCTTCGCCGATCCACAATGGGGATTGGGGAAGCGCGGGCTGCGTTTCGCCGTCGACGGGGGGCGGGGCTGGCTCGGCGCACAGGCTTTCGGCGACGGTTGCATGGGCGTCGGCAAAGGTTGCGAGGGGGAGCGGGCCGACGTGGGGCTGGAAGAGATCGACCAGCGGGGCGACGGCCAGTTCGAGCCGATTAAGGATGTCGTGTGCGCCGATCCAGTCGTCAGGAAACAGGTGGCGGACGGCACGGGTGCGGCGCTGGCTTTTGGCTTCGTCGCCGTCGAGGCAATCGCGTTCGGCGGAGTCTAGCGCTGCGCGGATGCCGCCGATATCGCGGCCAAGGTAGGGTCCGCGGAAGGCGGCTAGTTCGATGGCACGGGCTGCGCGGCGGATTTCAAACGGGGGCAGCCTTAAACGAACCAGCGGGTGCTTTAGAAGCGCAATGGTCGGGCCAGGGGCAAAGCGGGTGGCGATGGCTTCGATGGTGAGGTCGAGGACGGTGCCGGGGACGGTTTTGCCGAACGGGCGGCCGGCCGAATCGTCGACGCGGATTCCCCAGGCTTCCAGGCGGATCGCGACGCGGCGGGCGAGCAGACGGTCGGGCGAGACGAGGGCTGCGGTTTTGCCCGGCGTCCCTGCTACTTCGCGCATGATGAGGGCGATCGTTTCGGCCTCGTTCTGGGAGGATGGCGCTTCGATGAGGGTGAGGTCGTCGATGGCCTTGGCGTAAGCGTCCTTGTCGGCACCGGCTGCAAACGCGTGCCAGCCAGCGGTGGTGGAGGAGGGGCGCATGGCTTCGCTGATCAGGCGCTCGCGGACGGTCAAAGGTGAATTGGGGGCGTCCGTCAGGAGCATCACGTCGCGCCGGTCGACGCCGAGCCGGTCGAGTAGGGTTTTGAGGCCGAACTGGGGGTGCTCGGAATGGGGGCGCTGGTCGCTGCCGCCGGTGGTGATGGCCTGCCAGCTTGGCTCGTCGAGGTCGAGGTCGACGCCGGGCAGCACGATTGCGCCCTGTTCGAGGCCTGCGATGGCGCGCATCAGTTCGACGGTGGCGGGAATCGATCCGGTGACACCTGCGACGATGATGGGCGCGGTCGGTCGGGTTTCGTTCAGGCGGCGGGCCTCGGCGAGGATCAGTTGGTTGCGGCGGTCCATCGGCGCGAGGCGATCGCTGGCGGCAAGGTAGTCGGGCCACCACTGGGTGACGATCTTGAGGAAATCGAGGGTGCGTTGCCAGTGGACCGAGAAGTCTTCGCCGACGATGCCCTGGAGACCGGCGAGGGAGACGTTTTCAGTTTCGACCATGTCGATGAGGCTCGCCAGTTCGCGGGCGAGGTTGGCCGCCTGGGCGGGCGTATCGGCGCCAGCTGCGACGACGGGCTGGCCATCGGATGGGTCGTCGCTGTCGTCGTTGGCTTGAGCCGTACGCATGGCGGCAGACCACTGGAGTACGAGTTTGGTCAAGACCAGACGGCGCTCGAGTTCGCTGATGGGGGCTGGAATGTCGAGTTCGGCAGCATTCATGGCGCTGAGACCGGCAAGGCCAGAAAGCAGGGTCAGGTCTTCTTCGCCTTCGGCAATGGGGCGGATGCGCGGCAGCAGAAGCGCCTGGGTCGGGCCTGCTGCAAGGAAGGCGTCTTGAAGGGCGCGGGTGGCGCGGCGGGTCGGTAGCAGGAGCGTGATGCCGGCAAGGTCGAGGGGGCCGCGCGGTTTGCCGCCGGGGGTGGGAAGGCGACCGTCGAGCAGGGCTTTGGCCAGGGTTTCGAGGAAGGGTTGGGAGGCGGGGATCGTATAGATGCGAGGGCGGCTAGCTTGCGTGCTCACGGTCAATTCGCCTTTCTGCTTCTAAGACGGCCTCGGGCGTGCCGACGTGCATCCACGTTCCCGATAGTGCGACGCCATACAAGCGGCCGGACGCAATGGCTTTGTTCCAGACCGTATTCAACGAAAACGCACCCGTTGGAGCGTCTTCAAACAGGCGCGGGTGGGCAATCGAAACACCGGCGAAAACGTAAGGCGATGTTGCCCCTGGCTTGCGTCGGGACAAACGCCCGGTATCGTCCATATCGAAATCGCCGTCGCCGTCGTAGCCGATGCTATTGGCCAGCGGAGCGAGCAGCATGAGGCTGTCCATTAAGTCCGGATTCCAGGCGGCACACAGAGAGACAAGATTTGAGCTTCGCGCATTGGTTTGGTCTTCGACCCAAACAGAGTCAGAGTTGTGGATCAAGAAGGGGCCTGCATTTAGCTGTGGCCAAGCGTTCATGACGCCGCCGCCGGTGTCGAGCAGGCAGCCGCGCTCGTCGGAGATGGTGAGGGCGGGGCGGGTGCGGGTGGCGAGGTAGGGTTGTAAGACGTCAGCCAGATAGTGGACGTTGACGACGGCGCGGGGAATTCCAGCGTCCGCGATACGATCGAGGACACGGTCGATCAGCGGGACGCCGTTTAAGGGCACCATCGGTTTGGGGATGTCGTGCGTTAGGTGTCGCATGCGCGAGCCAAGTCCGGCGGCGAGCACGAAGGCGGCATGGGGCCGCCAATCGGGGTTGGTTATCATGGGTGGGCTCGGGTGCGGGTGGGGGAGATGGCGCGGGCGCGGATGTCGGGCGGGAAGGCGTGGTCATACCAGGCGGCGAGGGCGGCTAGGTCTGGGTGTGTGAGGTCGCGAGCGAGGTAGGACCAGATGCGCGGGATGTGGGCGAGGTAGGCGGGCTTGCCGTCGCGATGGGCGAGGCGGGCGAAGATGCCGAGGATTTTGGAGTTTCGTTGTGCGCCAAGCACGGCGTAACTCCACGCGAAGCTGGCGCGGTCGAAGGCCGGGTCGCTGGCTGCAACGCTATCGCAATAGTGGGCGAGGCGTTCGCGCTCCAACGCTTCGGGAACGTCGACGCGGGCGTCCTGTAACAGCGAAACGAGGTCGTAGGCGTGGGGGCCGATTTGGGCATCCTGGAAGTCGATGATGCCGACATTTTTGGGCGCTGCGCGATCGGGTAGGGCAAGCAAGTTAGGCGAATGATAGTCGCGCAACGTCCAGCCGCGGGGCAGGGTTGCGAGCCGAGCGAAGGCTTGCGACCAGAGCTGTTTGTATTGGGCGGCCGTGCCTTCGGGGCAGGGCGTGCCGCGAACGGCTGGCCAATACCAATCGAGCAGCAGTTCGGTTTCGATGCCGAGGGCTTGGGCGTCATAGGCAGGAAGCGAAAAGGGGGGGGCGCCGGGTAGAGGGAGACTTGATGGCGGGGTGATCGCACGGAGCGCGATCAAGGCATCGACGCCGGTGCGCCAGAGGTCGGCTTGGCTGGCGGTTTTGCCCATGGTGGTGCCGAAGACGGCATCGCCGAGATCGTCGATGACGAGGAGGCCCTGGTCGTAATCGTGGGCGCGGACGACGGGGACAGTGAAGCCTGCGGCGTTGAGGGCGTTGGCGATTGCGGCGAACGAGCGGACGTCTTCGGCGAGGTGAGCGATCTGGCTATAGGGCTGGCCGTCGCGGATCGGAGGGCCGTCGGGCTGGCGGGGCCAGTCCATCAGGATCGACGGGGTGCCGGTTTGGGCTGTTAGGCGGGCGTAGCGACGGACGGACGCATCGCCTTGAAGGTAGTGGAGGGCGTCGTGCGCGTGGCCCTCGCGGGCCAGGAAATCGCGGATGGCGATGAGGCGTTGCAGGCGCGGGGCCCAGGTGCCGTAGCCGGTGAGGGCGATGTCGCGGGTGTCAGTCCCGTCTGCTGCTTCGGTGAGGGTGACGTCGAGGCGGATGCCGGTGAGGCGGTCGGCTGCGCGCTGGGGCCATTCGACGAGGGCGGCCCCGGTGGCGACGAGATCGTCGAGGCCGAGTTCATCGAGTTCGCTGGGGTCGGTCAGCCGGTACAAGTCGAAGTGGGCGATTTTGATGCGGGGGGTGTCGTAGGTCTGGACAAGGGTGAAGGTGGGGCTGGGGACTTCGGTTTGTGCCGGGTGCGTCAGGGCACGGATCAGGGCGCGCGCGAAGGTGGTTTTGCCAGCGCCCAGATCGCCATGAAGCGTGATCAGGTCGCCTGGGCGGATGGCGAAGGCGACGAGTTGTGCCAGGCGGGTGAGGCTTGGTTCATCGAGGCTCGTGATGGTGGCGTCGTGTGTCATCGGGGCGGACCATATGACGGGGACGCAGGATAGAGCAAATTCCGTGGCGTCGCGGTGTATGAAAGGGTGTGGGCAGCGGGCTTTGTTGGGCGCAATAGCCACTTTGCATATCGCGCCGCTGTCTTGATGTTTGGGCTCGTGATCTCGCGTTTGGGGCTGGCGCAATACGCTGCGCAGTTGCGCCCTACGAAGTGGCATTAGCCCTTGAGGACGCGGCCGGCGACGGCGTCGAGTTTGGCGAGGAGGGCTGGGTCGCGGGCTTCAGGCGCGGTGATAAGGGCAACCGATAGAGCGGTGTCGGAGCCGATCGGGCAGGCTTGATGCTGGCGCGGGAAGTTGCGGGCCAGCGTGAGGACGAGGCGTTGGGCTGCGGCTGTGTTGCCGGTCATGACCTTGATGACGGCAGCGACATCGACGGCTGCGTGGTCGGTGTGCCAGCAGTCGTAGTCCGTGACCATGGCGACGGTGGCGTAGCAGATTTCGGCTTCGCGGGCGAGCTTGGCTTCGGGCATGTTGGTCATGCCGACGACGTCGCAGCCCCAGCTTTTGTACAGCAGGCTTTCGGCACGGGTCGAGAATTGCGGACCCTCCATGGCGAGGTAGGTGCCGCCGCGCTGGTACTGAATGCCTTCGGTTTTGATCGCGCGTTCGACTTCGTCAACGAGGAGGGGCGAGACGGGGTCGGCGACCGAGACGTGGGCAATCATGCCGGAGCCGAAGAACGATTTTTCTCGCGCGAACGTGCGGTCGATGAACTGGTCGACGAGGACGAAGACGCCGGGGGCGAGCGCCTCCTTAAAGGAGCCGCAGGCGGAAATAGAGACGAGGTCGGTGACGCCGGCACGCTTCATGGCGTCGATGTTGGCGCGGTAGTTGATATCGGTCGGGGAGATTTTGTGGCCGCGACCGTGGCGGGGGAGGAAGCGGATGGGCAGGCCGTCGATTTCAGCAAACAGGATCTGATCGGACGGTTGGCCCCAGGGGCTTTCGACGGTTTCCCAGCGGGCGTTTTCAAGGCCGGGCAGATTGTAAAAGCCGCTGCCGCCGATGATGCCCAGTACCGATGCCGTCATGTCGAGGTGTCCCTTGTTGTCCGCTCGTGTTGCTCTCGCATAGCGGTCTGGAGGGATTGTGGCCAGTGGGGACTGTTGCCTGACGGATGGAAAGGCTGCCCGACCACACACTTTATTGAAGCATTCATTCTATTTTGAGGTAGGGGTTTTCGGGGCTTGAACTCTGTTCATCCCATGCTACATTGAGTTATGAACCGTGTTCATATGGAGGATTTATGTGGTGGTGGCGCAGTAGCGGGACTTTAAAGGCCGATGTGGCCCGATGGCGGGAGGCCGGGTGGGTGACGGAGCCGGGCGAAGTGGCGATTCTGACCGAGCTTAACGGGCGAAGTGGACCTGGACCGGCGGCGGTCTTGAGCTTACTCGGGGCGTCCCTGCTGTGTTTTGCGGCTATGAGCTTCGTGGCAGCGCACTGGAACGGGATGCCGCGTTTGATCCGGTTGATCTTGTTGCTCAGTCTCATGGGCGGGGCGTACGTGCTCGCAGCCGAACTGTTCGCGCGTAAGCTTGCCGGGTTTGGGCAGGCGGCGTTGTTGGCCGGGGTGGGGCTGTTTGGCGCCAACATCATGCTCGTTTCGCAGATGTATCATATCGACGGCAATCCGCCGGATGCGGTTCTTATGTGGGCGCTCGGCGCTTTGGCGACGGGTCTGGTCGCGCAATCGCGTCCGGTGCTGGGGCTTGCGTTCATCCTCGTGAATTTGTGGGGCGTATGGGAAACATCGCAGTTGCTGCCACACTTCGGCTCGGGCGGACGGTCTGGCGTGTTCTGGCCTTATCTCATTGGTTGGGCGGCCGTGACGGGTGCGATCGCGGTGCAGGGCTGGCGGTATGGTCTGCATCTATGCGCAATGGCGCTCAGCGTGTTCGTGGTCAGCTTGGGGTATCTGGTTCGCCCGGGTCCAGCTCATGAACTCGTCCTGCTGATTGGCTTGGTTGCTGCCGGCGTGGTGGTATGGTTGCGGCGGGCGCCTGCGGAACAGCGGCCAGATTGGCTGCCGGAGTGGATGCGCGAGGCGGATGTGTTGTTGCCATACGCCCTGGGCATTGCGGCAGCGGGTCTTTATGCAGCCCAGATATCGCGCGGGTTTGGTAGCGGCGGGCTCGGTGTGTTTTTGTTGTGGGCCATTGTTGGATTGGCTTTGAGCGTGATGGCGATCGTTTACGGCGCGCAGACGGGCGATCGGCAGGTGATGCGGATTGCCTACGGTGGGTTCGCGGTCGAAGTGCTGACGATCTACTTCCGCACCATCGGTACTCTGCTGGGATCGGCCGCCTTCTTTTTATTGGCAGGGGCGCTACTCGTGGGGTTGGCGGTGGTCGCCTTCCGGTTTGAGCGCACAGCGTCATTGAGTAAGGGGGGGTGAGTTATGATACTGGAAAAATTGAGATATCTTGTATCTTGCCTCCCACTTCGCGTGTCGTTGATTGCGGTTTGCGCGGTGCAAGCCGTGGTTCTCGTGCAGATCGTACGGGAGCGGGCTGCGATCCTCACATCTGGGAAGATCATCGAAATGGATGTCGCTCCTGTCGATCCCCGAAGCCTGTTCCGGGGTGATTACGTCGTGCTCAGCTATCCCGCCGGTCAGTTTACCGACACCGCTGGCGATCTTCGCGGGCTTAATGGGCGGCGCGAGGTATATGCCGTGTTGACAAAGAACGTTTCCGGGGAGTGGCGTCCGACCGCAATCTCGCGGCGGTGGCCCGGGGCTATCAAGGACGGCGAGATCGTGATGAAGGCGCGACTTGATTCCACGAGACGGACCGGGGCACCGTTGCGATTGCGCTTTGGCATTGAGAGCTATTTCGTTCCCGAAGGGCAGGGTCGCAGACTTGAAAAAGCTGCGCGGGCCCAGGACGTCCGAGTGAGGGTTGCCGTCGGGCGCGACGGGCAGGCCGTGATCAAGTCTGTTGTGGCTAACGGGGAGGTTTTCGAGGAACCGGCGATTTAGACGGATGCAGATAATAAAATGGCCGGGGTTTGAGCCCGGCCATTCTGTCGTGGTTCTATGATTTTCGATCAGTGCTTGTCGTGCCAAACGCGCTTTTTGCCAGCGTAGAGCAGGACGGACGTGATGATGAGGAACAAGAGAACCTGCCACCCCATTGCTTTGCGTTGGTTCAAGGATGGGTCGGCTGCCCACGCGAGGAAGGCCGATACGTCGCGGGCGTTTTCTTCGAGCGAGCCACCAGCGGGTTCACCCTTTTGGTTTAGGTAGGCAGTGAAGTTATCTTTCGCCAAAGGCGGGACCATCGCAATCTGACCGCCTGGGAATGCGGGATTGTAGTTCATGCCTTCGGCGAGTTTCTGGCCGTGTGGCATTTCCTTCTCGTCTTTGTAGCTGACGAGCAGATTGTAAATGTAGTCCGGGCCGCCTTCCTGGTAGCCGATCGCGATGTCGTGGATCATTTGGCCGACGTGGATGGGCCAGAAGGCCTCGTGGTGTAGGTCGCGCGCCTTTGCGATCAGTGCGAGGTTCGGCGGAAGGGCGCCGTTGTGGGTCGCACGTGCCTGCTTATCGTTGCGATAGGGGCCCAAAATCGGGTCCGCCAGCATTGGCGTGCGTTCGAGCAGGTTACCCTTTTTGTCGACGATGTTGCCATCGTCGTTGGGCTCAGCAAGCGGCTTGTTGGGCCAGTTTGCGGCGAGTTCTTTGACGGCTGCTTCCGGGAATTCGGGTCCGCCCTTTTCGACGAGGTTGCGGAAGCGAACGCGGCTTAGCGAATGACAGGACGCGCACTTTTCCTGGTAAACCTGGAAGCCGCGCTGCAGTTGGGCCTTGTCGAATTGGCCGAAAATGCCGCCGAACGACCATTTCTGGCGCTGGTATTCGAAGTGACCAGCGTCGGCGGCCACCGCGGGCAGCGCCGCAGCAGCACTGACGAGAGCAACGGCAAGGCTAAGGCCGAGAGCTTTGAGTGTGGACATGATACGTGTGCTCCCGCCTTAGCGTTTTTCTGGGCCGGTGGCTGCGCCAACCGGGACTTGTCCGCCGCCGCCGTGGCCTTTGCCGAGCACGGATTCCGTGATCGACCGCGGCAGGCGGGATGGCGTTTCGATGATGCCGACGATCGGCATGACCAGCAGGAAGAAGGCGAAATAGCTGAACGTGAAGAACTGAGCCCAGAAGATGTAGGGCTGTTCAGCTGGCATTGCGCCAAGGTAGCCGAGCGCCAAGCATGTAAAGACGAAGTACCAGAAGAACCAGCGGAAGATGGGGCGGTACTTGGCCGAGCGGACGCGGCTGGTATCGAGCCAGGGGATGAAGACCAGCACGATGATGGCCGAGATCATGGCGACGACGCCGCCGAGCTTCGAGGGGATTGCGCGGAGGATCGCGTAGAAGGGCAGGAAGTACCACTCCGGCACGATGTGTGGCGGGGTGACCAGCGGATCGGCCGGGATATAATTGTCGGCGTGTCCGAGATAGTCGGGCATGATGAAGATGAAGTAGGCGAACGGGATCAGGAACACGAACATCGCGAACAGATCTTTGGTAATCGCGTACGGATACATCGGCACGGCATCCGATGGCTGCTTGATCTCAAGGCCGGTCGGGTTGTTCTGGCCAACGACGTGCAAGGCCCAGACGTGAAGGATGACGATGCCGAAGATCACGAACGGCAAGAGATAGTGGAGCGAGAAGAAGCGGTTCAGCGTCGCATTGCCGACGGCAAAGCCACCCCACAGCCATGTCACGATGGCCGTGCCCATGCCAGGGATCACGCCGTCAAGCGACGAGAATAAGTTAGTGATGACGGTTGCGCCCCAGAAGCTCATCTGGCCCCAAGGCAGCGTGTAGCCAAGGAAGCCGGTTGCCATCATCGCGAGGAAGATGAAAACGCCGAGGATCCAGAGGATTTCGCGGGGGGCTTTGTAGGACCCGTAATAGAGACCGCGGAAAATGTGGAGATAAACGGCAATGAAGAACATCGACGCGCCGACGGCGTGCATCGGCTGGATCAGCCAACCGTAATTCACGTCGCGCTTGATCGCCTGGACGCTGTCAAAGGCCATCTGATCGTTGGGCACATAGTGCATGGCCAGGATGATCCCGGTCACGATCTGGGCGACGAGGCAAAGCGACAGGATGCCGCCGAACGTCCACATGTAGTTGAGGTTTCGCGGCGTCGGGAAGGCCACGAAGCTGTCGTGCACGAGGCGGGCGAGCGGCAGGCGCTCGTCAAACCACTTCGCGGTGTTGGATTTTGGTTCGTAGGTTGAATGACCAGACATTGATGTCACCAAGAATGAGGGACGGAGAAGGTTCAAAGCGTTGAAACGAAAGGTTCAGCCGACTTTGATCTTCGTGTCGGAGAGGAACGAGTAAACCGGGATGTCCATGTTACGTGGGGCAGGGCCCTTTCGGATGCGGCCCGATGTATCGTAATGCGATCCGTGGCACGGACAGAACCAGCCGCCGAACTCACCTTTGGAGTCCGCGATCGATTGGCCCTTAGGAATGCAGCCTAAGTGCGTGCAGATGCCGACGAGAACCAGCCAGTTCTCCTTGCCCTTGATGACGCGGTTTGCGTCGGTTGCAAGCGTGGGCTCGGGAAGGGCTGCGTTTTCGGCGCGCGAATCAATCAGAGTTTTAATGTCGACCGCGTTGGCCTGCTTGATTTCTTCGGCGGTTCGGTTGCGAATGAAAACCGGCTTGCCGCGCCACATGACCGTGATCGCTTGGCCTTCTTTGACCGGGCTCAGATCGACTTCGATCGAGGCCATCGCCAAGGCGCTGGCGTCGGGGTTCATTTGGTGGACGAACGGCCATAGCAACGACGCGGCGCCAACGGCTGCGAATGTGTTACCGGCCAAAACAATGAAGTCGCGGCGATTAGTCGTTTCGATATCAGCAGACACGCGTGCCTCCGAAAAAGCGGGCGGGCGCCGCAAGCGACGAAGGTTTACGATGTGCAACCTCGGTGGCCCTGGCTCCCTACAATACGCGGGAATATCCCGCAGCGATCAGGTGCGCTCTTTTGACATTCTTCACGGGCCGGCTCAACGCGACAAAAGGGGTACGATAGTGCGCACTTCCGCGCAGGCGCGATGGCTGACGTGACAACCGGAACCGTAGGTGACGCGATGCGATTGGCGCTCTACCAGCCCGACATTCCACAGAACACGGGAACAATTTTGAGGATGGCGGCGTGCCTTGGCGTGGCGGTCGATGTTATCGGGCCAACCGGCTTCGATATGAGCGACCGATCACTCAAGCGCGCGGGGCTCGATTACCTCGATCATGTCGATTTGACGCGGCATGTCAGCTTTGCCGCGTTCGAGGCGCAGCGCGGGGGCGATGACCGGCGCGCGCGGGTCGTGTTGCTGACGTCGCATGGGGCGGTCAGTCATTTGGATTTTGCGTTCGTCGCGAGCGATATTTTGATGCTGGGGCGGGAGAGCGCGGGCGTGCCGGAGGCGGTGCATCAAAGCGTGGACGGGCGGGTGCGCATTCCGATGCGGGCGGGGTTGCGGTCGCTGAATATTGCCGTTGCCGCAGCCATCGTGCTGGGGGAGGCGCTGCGGCAGACGAACGGGTGGGGCTAGAGCACGTTCGCTCTTGATTGAATCAAACTCATCGGGCGAACGTGCTCTAGGCTCTTGTTTGTAGAGACTGATTCACGTTCTCGATGTCCGCAAGTGCTTCCATCTCAAACGATCAGGCTCTAGGGAGTGCGGACGGATGTCGTGACTGCGGCGCTCATTTTCTGGGTCCCGGGTCTGGCGCTCGGCTGCGCCTCGCTGGCCCGGGATGACATGTTCCGGTCAATTCGCACTCGTTCGTCGCTACTCTATTATGCCCGAAAGGCCCGAACGCCTTTTGCATTTACCGCGAGAGGACGGGGGAGGCGGCGAGGGCGTCGAAGGCTTGCGAGAATTCGATCGAGCCGGGTTTTGTGATGGCGGCGTCCATGCGGCGGTCTAATTCAACAAGCAGACCTGCACCCGTTAGATTTTGCGCCATCTTATTGACGTTGTAGGCTTTTCTGGCGAAGAAATTGGTCGTCGGGGCGGCGGCTGCAGCGGGATGCAGGAGGATTTCAAGGCCGGTGCCGGGACCAGCCAAGTTCATCAATTCCATTTCGCCGCCCGACAACGAGGGCTTGCCGGCTTTGGCGGCTTCGTCCTTGAGGCCGAGCAGCTTGATAGTCTGCAACATGGGGCCAATATCTCCGTCGAGGTTGATGGCGTGGATGCCTTGGCCTTGCGGGGTTTTGGCGAAAGACTGGTGGCTTGCCCACACGTTGGGAACGGATTTGGCGTCGGCGATCATTCGCGTAAGGATGGTCGCTTTGCTGCGCAATTGGGCTGCGCGTTCGCGGGGGGTATCGGGTTTGGCTGCCATCTGCTGGAGGCGGCTGACAAAGCGATGGCCGTGCTTGGCAATTTCGCTTACCGAATTGGCGTCGAGAAGTTGGGCGTAACCTAATGCCGTCGAGATGGGTTTGCCCCGTTTTGAAATAGGGTTGACCCCCGACTGCATATCGGCCGTGCCCTGACCGCCGGTTTCCAAGGCGTAAACACGCACGACTTGGGCTTTACTGAGGCCCAATGCGACGGCTTCCTCGGCATAGCGCTGCTTGAATGCGGCTTCGGAGACGCGCTCGGGGGTGAAGCCGTAAACGGTGCGACTGGCTGATAAGAAATCGTCGACGGAGGGAATTTCCTTCGGCGGCACCGGCGGCTTTTCGAGCTTCGCTTCTTCGTCCTCGATAAATTTATTCCAGGCTTTCAAAAGGTCAGGTGGGAGTTGGGGGCCTTCATACTTAGGGGGAAATGTCGCGACATAGTCGTTGGCGACGAGTTCGAGGCGGGCTGCCTTTTTCTTGCGACGTTCTGCCCGCTTTTTCTCGACGGTGGACCAATAGCCGTCGACGCGCGCTTCGTGGGCATGGCGGGCTGCGCGCCATGTTTGGAATTGTTGGGCTTGGGGGGCGTTCAGACGGGAGAGAAAGTCTTCGGCGATGCCGGCATTGGCTGCCAGCGGTTGCAGCAGCGTCATGCCGACGCCGGCTAGCGCCAGGGCTGCCATGACTTTGCGACGGGTCCAGGTTGGCGTGTTCGTCTTCATCATCGTCGGCCGTTCCTACCTGCGGTCTTTCGCTCTTGTTTGCCATGGCTTTTTGAGCCGCTGGCACAATTCATTGCAGTCAGTCCGCCGACGTCTCGCCCGATGCCAATGGCAGCGCGTCTTGCGGGATTGCGGGTCGGCACTCTATGTACGCTTCGCATGAACGCATTGCGCAAAACCGAAGTCGTGCCGAGGGGCTGCGTGGACAGGTCTTTATTGGCCCCAAAGCCGTTAAGCCACGTCTACGCCAGAAACATGGCATATGCCGTTAACTTGAAAGTGCTCGATTCCGCTCCATGACCGAAGGTGTGAGTTTCCATCGTTCGATAGAGGATGTGTTTGGTGTCGCTGGGTTTGCGCGCCATGCACGGCGCATGCTTGCCCTGTCGCCGACACCGGGCCTGCCGCCGCGCTCCTCGCCAAGCGATTTCGATCTTAATCCAGACGATTGGCATCCAGCGTCCGAACTGACGGCGGCAGCCGTGCTGGTGGGAATCGTCGCGCGGGAGCCAATGACGTTATTGCTGACGCAGCGGGCATCCACGCTGTCGAAACACGCGGGGCAGATCGCGTTTCCCGGCGGGAGGATTGATCCAGACGATCAGACGCCAGTGGACGCGGCGCTGCGGGAAGCGGAGGAAGAAATCGGCCTGCCGACGGCCTTTGTAACGCCCCTGGGCTTTCTCGATACTTACCGAACAGGAACGGGATATGCCATTGCGCCGTTGGTTGCTCTGATCCAGCCGGGTTTTACGCTGCGGTTGCAGGAAAATGAGGTGACTGAAGCGTTCGAGGTGCCGCTTGCGTATCTGATGGATCGGCAAAATCACGAAACGCATACGAAAATCTGGCAAGGTGGCGAACGCCGGTTCTACGCGATGCCGTATGAAGACAGGTATATCTGGGGGGCGACCGCAGGTATTTTGAAGAACATGCACGAAAGGCTGTTTGCTCAATGATCCGTGTTTTGATCGAGAACCTCCTGCTGTTCTTGGCTCCAACTGCGCTTTATGTCTCGTTTTCGATGCTGTTTCGTCGCGACGGGGCGAGTTTCGTGACCGTTTTGAACCGGGCACCTATTCTTACGCTGTCGGTTTTGGGTGCAAGCCTTGTAGCGCTCGTTTTGTCGGTGTTTGGAGATGTGGGGCCGGGCAAGCCCGGTCAGGCATATGAACCAGCGGAGTTCAAAGATGGCAAAGTCATTCCTGGCCGGATGAAATGACGTTGGATTCGACCATTCGCGGTGATTGGCTGGAGGCGTCTGCAACTCAGTGCGTGTTTGGAGCGCTGGAGGCTGGCGGTTTTCAAGCGCGCGCGGTCGGTGGCATTGTTCGCAATGCACTTTTAGGACTACCAGCGACCGATATCGACATTGCAACCACGGCAAAACCCGATGATACGATCCGTTTGGCGAAAGCTGCCGGATTGAAAACTTTCGAGACGGGGATCGCGCACGGGACCGTGACGGTCGTGGCCGATGGCGTGCCTTTCGAAGTCACAACGTTGCGCCGCGATGTCGAGACCGATGGTCGTCATGCCACCGTGGAATTTACGGCCGATTGGGCGCAGGACGCTGCGCGGCGGGATTTTACGATCAATGCGCTTTACTGCGACCGGTATGGCCGAGTTTTCGATCCTCTTGGCGGGATGGCTGATTTAGAACCGGTGCGGGTTCGTTTCATCGGGTCGGCTGCGCTGCGCATTCGCGAGGATTATCTGCGCATTCTTCGGTTTTTCCGGTTTACGGCTGCCTACAGCGCGGACGGAGAACTCGATGATGCGGGACGCGATGCGTGCGTTGTGCATCGCAATGGGCTCGCGGCAATATCGGGCGAGCGCATTCAGAGCGAATTGTTGAAGCTATTTGTAGCGCGACATGGGCTTCCGGTGACGAAAGCGCTGGTGGCGTGCGGCGTCTATTCGGTTATCTTCGGGCGGGCCGCGCACATTGAGACGTTTGCCCGGTTGGGTGCGATCGAGACAGCGCACGACCGAGTGCCCGATGGGGTGTTACGGTTGGCAGCGCTTGGGGTTGCAAGTGGGGCCGATGCCGAGGCTTTGCACGGGCGCCTGAAGTTATCAGCGCGGGACCGGCAACGGCTGCTGGGGGTGATCAATCACCGGGGGTGCATTGCGCCCGGGATGAGCGAGGCAGAAGCCAAGCGCACTCTGTATCGTCTTGGAATTGCAGCGTATTGCGACGCCGTTTTGTTTGCTTGGGCGGACAGCGGACTGGCGGTCGATGATGAGCCGTTCGGGCGTCTTCTGGATTTGCCGGAGCGTTGGGCTTTGCCGCGATTTGCGCTTTCGGGTGGGGATGTCTGCTCACTTGGACTAGCGCCTGGACCACGTGTCGGTGCGCTTCTGGCGGAGATCGAAGCGGACTGGATCGCTGCGGGCTTTATTGCCGACCGGGCGGAGCTGTTGGAGACGTTATCGTTGCGCGTGGCCGGGATAGTCGAATAACAAGTCGACACAGGAATAGAAAAACCCACGATGCGTTCGCATCGTGGGTTGTTTCGTGTGGTGTCGGTCAAGCTGTGGTGTCGGTCAACCACACCCCGCTGATCGCTTTTTGGCAAATCGAGATTAGATCTCGAAGTCAGCCATTTTCGAGCCTTTGCCAAGTTTAGCAACGAGCCAATTTGGCTTGCGGCCGCGACCGGTCCAGGTTTCAGAGGAGTTGTCCGGATTCTTGTATTTTGCAACGCCAGACGACTTGCCTTTCGTGACGCCGCGGCCACCGAACAATTCGCTCACAGAGAAGCCCGAGTCTTCGGCAAGAGCGGCGATCTTGTGCTTGAGTTCAGCGCGCTCACGTTCTTGTGCGATGCCGAGGGCTTTTTGGACTTTAAGGTCCAGTTCCATCAGATCTTTCAGCGACATCTTGTCAACATTGGGGGTAGCCACGTCTTAGTCCTTTCGATTTGATCCTGAAGGCGAATAGGTTTTATGCGGTCGTCTGAACACTTGGTAAGTTCAGAGATTGTTTGGCGATGTGATAACGGTCTACATGGTTCAGACCGTGATAAGCTGTAATTGTTCAATTATTGCTAATGACCGATCCTATTCGACAATTCAAGCCACAATTTCGCGTCAGTTCGCTTTGTCACGTGGTCGTTTTGATCAGAATCACAATTTCGCGATGCTCTGCCAATGCTTTGCGGGGCAATCTTCCCGTTTGCGGCAAGTCGAAAGGGGCAGACAAGCGTCTCTCAACGGCGGCGGGATCGGTCTGGATGATTGAATAGTCAGGGACGGGGGTGGATGGCTGGTTTACGAGAGCTGCCTAGCGGCTAAAGCGCGTTCCGATCCTGCGGAATCGGAACTTCGCTCCAGGTCTTTGTTTTGTCGCAATTTCTTCGACGAACCGGTGACCGCTTCGGTCGGAAAATGCTCTGGGGTCAACCGGTGAATGGGCGATGAATGGCGTATTCAGCCGGAGTTCAAGCGGGTTGTCCTATTGGTTGCCTACCCTGAATCAACACCTTTCCCCGGTGTTTTCGATGGGGGCGCGGCGGTCAGGGATGCTGCGCCCCTCTCCCTTTGCGAAGGGAAGTGGTCAGGCAGCCTCCGATCAGCCCCATAGAACGCGTGCTTGGCGCGGCGCGGGTATGAGCCAATTGCTTTCAGGGGCTTCAGTGGGTAGATACTGTTGGCCGGTTCATGCGCCATTGGCGATGTTGCAGCCGCCCCGGTCTATTTTTCGTTCGCCGATGGGTGTGGCTGGAACCCCAACGCAGACCCCGGACTTGGTCGTGAAGTGCTGACTGGTCTGTTATTCCTGGTCAGTTCTTCGCCGCGGCTGATAAGGACGCTGCCGTTCTTCGCATTGCGCCGTCACGACTGGCGTAACGTCGCTCCCTGTTTCATCTCAATCGCAGGAAACAATAGTCCCATGTCATTCAAGCTTCCCGAGTTGCCGTGTGCCTACGACGCGTTGGCTCCGTTTATGTCGGCAGAGACACTGCAATTTCATCACGACAAGCATCATCTGGCTTATGTCGATAACGGCAATAAGCTGATCGTCGGCTCAGGTCTGGAGGGCAAGAGCCTCGAAGAGATCTGCCTCGCTGCTTATGCGGGCAAAAATGTCGGCCTGATCAACAACATCGGACAGCATTACAACCACAATCACTTCTGGATGTGGATGAAGAAGAATGGCGGCGGCAAGAAAGTTCCGGGTGCGCTGGAAGCGTTGATGGAGCCGCTTGGTGGGTTCGATAAGGTGCGCGCGGACTTTATCAATGCCGGCGTGACGCAGTTCGGATCTGGCTGGTGCTGGCTTGCGATCCGCGACGGGAAACTGGAAATCTCGAAAACGGCGAACGGGGAAAACCCGTTGATGCATGGCGCAAAGCCGATCCTGGGCTGCGATGTATGGGAACACAGTTATTATATCGACTATCGCAATGCGCGCGCGAAGTATCTCGAAGCGTGGTTCGACAATCTCGTGAACTGGGAACATGTCGAAGAAATGATGGGCTGATAAAGCCTTGGTCGATGAAAAAGGCCGCCCCCAGGGGCGGCCTTTTTTTGATTGGTGCACCAATGTCTTAAATCGGAAGACACTTACATCAGAAGATTTTTGGCTGCCACCAGTGAAGGGCAGGGCGGATGACATCGGGGGCAATCAGCCAGATGAGGCCAAGCACCACGGCAACCGCGATGATGACGACCGTCACAGCCCCGGTTAACGGCAAGCGGTAGCTCAAGCCCGTGCCAGGGATGCCTAAGGTCACCATGCGGCGCTGTCCGCCGAGATTGACCGTTGCGCCGTGGCCGCCGAGGCTGAGGCTTACGCCGGACTTGCTCAGATTGAGGTAGACGCCGGGGAAAATTGGAATTCGTTTTTGGAAGCGGAAACCCATGGGCCCCTCCTTTCGCTTGGCTGGACGCTTGACTTGTAGTTACGGCTTTTCGCTTGAGTCGCCAATGGGTGCCAAATGAATAATCGGGACATGTAAGTGTTTTGCTCGGGGAATGAGGTGCCAGGTCCGCCGGTTCGGTGCTGGCGACTGGCGCTGGATTGAAGGTCAGGCTGTTTTGCCAGTGTTGACGGGCGGGTATGGGAAACGCATACCCCACGCCATGAAAATACGTATCATTCCGCTGGTCGTGGCGACGGCGTTGTTCATGGAAAACATGGACTCAACCATTTTGGCTACGGCGTTGCCGACCATTGCGCGCGATCTGGGCGTTGATCCGATCTCGCTGAAGCTCGCCATCACGTCTTATCTGGTCGGTCTCGCGGTCTTTATTCCGATTTCGAGTTGGGTGGCCGACCGTCTGGGTGCGCGGACGACATTCCGGTGGGCGCTGGTTGTGTTTCTGGTCGCCTCGATTGGCTGCGCGTATTCGTCGTCGCTGGCGGGATTTGTCGTCTGGCGGTTTGTACAGGGCGTGGGCGGGGCGATGATGACGCCCGTCGGGCGGATGATGATCGTGCGGTCGGTGCCCAAGTCAGAGCTCGTGTCGGCGCTGGCGACACTGACGATCCCGGCGCTTCTTGGACCCATGATGGGGCCGCTGATCGGCGGGGCGATCGTGACCTATACCGACTGGCGGTGGATTTTCCTGGTCAATGTTCCCATCGGTGTGATCGGGATCATCATGGCGACGGTTTATTTCGACGATGTGCGGCCGCCGCCTACGCCGCTGGATGTGCGCGGGTTCATTTTGTGTGCGATTGCGCTGCTGGGGTTGATCCTTGGGGCGACGGCGCTCGGACGGCATGTGGCGCCCGACTGGGCGGTGGCGCTGGCGTTTGGCGTGGGCGCGATTGCCGGTGCTGCCTATGTGCGGCATGCCCGCCGTGTGGCACATCCGTTGCTCGATCTGCGATTGTTCGCGCTGCCAACATTCGATGCCGGCATTTCGGGGGGATCGCTGTTTCGCATCGGGATCGGGGCGTCTGCGTTCCTATTGCCACTGATGCTGCAATTGGGGTTTGGGCTGGATGCGCTGACGTCGGGGATGTTGACGTTTGCCAGTGCCATTGGCGCGTTGTCGATGAAGGTCGCGGGTGGGGCCATTCTCAAGGCGTTCGGATTTCGCCGGGTGTTGGTTGTGAATGCGGCGCTCGCCGTGGGTTCTTTGGCGGCGCTGGGGTTGTTTACGGCGGCGACACCGCATCTGGCGATCGTGGCCGTGGTTTTGGTCGGGGGGATGTTCCGGTCGTTGCAGTTTTCCAGCATGCACGCGCTGTCATATGCCGACATCGGGCCAAAGGATGCGGGGGCTGCGACCAGTATCTCCAGTGTTGCCCAGCAGGTGTCGCTGAGTATGGGGGTTGCGATCGGGGCGCTGGCGCTTGAGTTATCGCAAGCCTTTCATCGACACGCGACACCGCAGGCGGGCGATTTCTCGATCGCGATCTTTGTGGTCGCGGCTATCGCGTCGACGTCGATTATTTATATGGTTCGGCTGCCAGCGGATGCCGGGCACGAATTGATGGGTGCACCGCCGCGCAAGTTGCCGGGGGACGGGGTCGATCCGTGAGGGTGGATAGGGTGCCTGCGGCGCTCATGTCTGGATCCCGGGTCTGGCACTCGGCTCGCGCCTCGCTGGCCCGGGATGACAGGAACGGGTCGTGGGTCTCGTCATGGCGCGTCATGTTGCAATACGCTGCGTTATTGCACCCTACGGTTTTCAAGCAATGATGATCGGTTGCATGACGTCGGGGGTGACCACGTTGATGCCGGGGAGGCCAGATTTGAGGTCGTCGGCGTTTTGGGCCAGGATCGGGAAGGTCTTGTAATGGCTGGGGATGACGGTTTTGAAGGTGAAGAACTTGCGGGCGGCAAAAGCTGCGCGCTTCATGTCCATCGTGTAATGGCCGCCGCAGTTCAAGATGCCGATATCGGGGGAATGGAGTTCGTTCCACAGGCCCATGTCGGAGGTGACGTCGGTGTCGCCGGAAACGTAGATGGTGTGGCCATCGCCCGAGATCATGTAGCCAGCCTCTGAGCCCGCCGGGATCATGGTGCCCAAAAAGTCGATGGTCGAGGAGTGGATGGCATTGACCATGGTGATGGCGACGGCGCCGAGATGGATCGTGCCGCCCTTGTTGAAGCCGATGGTTTTGACGCCGGACTTGCCCCAGATGTCGCTCAGTTCGGCAATGCAGGCGATGGGGATATTGGCCTCGCGGGAGATGGCTTCGGCTTCGCTAGCGTGATCGCCGTGGGCGTGGGTAATGAGGATCGCTGTTGCGCCGCCAATAGCGCTGGCGCGGTCGTGGCCCTTGAATGACGGGTTTCCGTCGAGCCAGGGGTCGATGAGCAGGATTTGGTCTGCGATTTCAATGCGGAAGCTGGCGTGGCCGAGCCAAGTGATTTTCATGGGGCGGAGGTCCTGGCTATGTCGGGTAAGGTTTGTTGGTTGCGATAGCGGGAAGGTAAGATCCACACAAGTGGTGAGTTCTTGCTGACTGTTTTCGCCGGACCTTGGGGCTGCTCCCCATCCCTAACCCCTCCTCGCAAAGGGAGGGGAATCCGCCCTGTTAGCAAGCTCGTGCGTTTCTATCCTAGGACAGGGGGTGGAGCCTGTGCGTTGGTGCAGCGGTGGCAGGTTTTGCCGTCGAGCATGGCGTCGTCGCACACGGGGCAGAGGCGGGTGATGCCTTCGGCGAGGCCGTGTTTGACCGCGATGCGTTCGTCGAACACGAAGCATTCGCCTTGCCACAGGCTTTGTTCGGGTGGGACGGTTTCCAGGTATTTCAGAATGCCTCCGTCGAGGTGGTAGACGTCATCAAAGCCCATGTTGAGCATCAAGGCCGACGCCTTTTCACATCGGATGCCGCCGGTGCAGAACATGGCGATTTTCTTGTGCTTTTGAGGGTCGAAGTTGGCTTTCACGTAGGCCGGGAATTGGCCGAAGCTCGCGGTCTTAGGGTCGAGCGCGCCTTTGAACGTGCCGACGTCGACCTCGTAGTCGTTGCGGGTGTCGATGACGATGGTTTCGGGGTCCGACAGAAGCGCGTTCCAATCGTGCGGGGCGACATACGTGCCGACGCGGATGGCGGGGTTCGCTTCGGGGACGCCGAGCGTCACGATCTCGCGTTTCAGGCGGACTTTCATGCGGGCGAAAGGCTTGGTCGTGCTTTCTGAGAATTTCACGCTGAGACCGACACAGCGGGGCGTGTTGCTCCGCGATTGTTGCGGTGGGCTGGCCTGAGCAGCGGCGTCGAGTTCGGCGCGGATGGCGGCGACCATGGCGTCGATGCCGACCTTATTGCCCGCGATGGTGCCGTTGACGCCTTCGGGGGCAATCAGCAACGAGCCGATGATGTCGTGTTCCAGCGCTGCGGCGAGCAAACGTGCGCGCAGAGCAGGTGGGTCGGAAACGGTCACGAATTGGTAGAGGGCGGCGATTGTGTGGGTCATGGGACGAGTCGGCTCTGGCGAGTGATATGCCGCCTTAGCGAAAATGGGCATGAATGGCAATTGATGGGGATCAGGTGTCAGGCTGCCGCCCTAACCCGCTTGGGAGGACTGCGTCCCCCAAACCCCCTGCTTTTTTGTAACTTTAAGTGCCTTGGCGGCGGAGGTCGAGGAGGGCGATAGGGCGGAGTTTGGCTGGGAGTTTGAGGTCGAGGACCGTGGTGTCTGAGCGGGTGACGGTCCAATTCGCGGCTTCGGCGGCGGCGATGAAGGGGGTGAGGTTTTTGCGGTGTGGGTCGCTCAGGAGGATGCGGCCGCCGGGGGCTAGGGCTTGGTCGAAGATGGCGAGCAGGGCTGAGTGGTTTTCGGCGTCGTAGAAGATGTCGGCACCGAGGATCAGGTCGTATCTGTCGGCGTTGGTCCAGGTGTGCCAGTCGCCGGGGGTGCGGGTGATGCCAGTGATGCCATTGAGGGCGGCGGTGCGGGCGCAGGCGTCCAGTGCAGCGGCGTCGTGGTCGGTTTGGGTGACGATTGCGCCGAGAGATGCGGCGACGACGCCCGTCAGCCCGAGGCCCGCGCCAAGTTCGAGGGTCGACTTTCCAGCGGCGAGCGTCGGGTTTTGCGTCAGGTGTTGGGCGAGCGCGATGGCGGATTCCCAGAGCATGAGGCCAAACGGGAATTGTGTGGCGGTTTCGGCGTGGGCGAGGAGAGCGTCTTCGTCGTCGACGGTGTCGATAATCCAGGTTCGGGAGCCGATGGGAATGGTGCGGCGCACGAGGGGGAGGTTATGGGTCATGCCGGGCCCGTGGTATTGTTGCCAAAATTGAACGGTATTTCAGGCTGTTAGTTGGATGGCTGAGGATCGGCTGGATTGCAAGATGAAAGGCTTTGAAGATGACGGATTTGGAGATCGTGGCGGCCGGGTCTTCGTTTGTCAGGCCCGGTGGGCGAGACGGATGGTGGCAAGATGACCGTACTGGCCGGGACGTGGATGATCGCGTCGTTTCGCCGTTCGCTTTTGTGAGTGTGGCTGGCAGCGAAGCTTCGGACGCGCTGGACACATTGGCGCGGAAGCGGCCGGGTATGACGCCTATCATGCTGGGCAGTCCGCACGAGGCGGGGCTGCTATTTGAGCGGATGAGGCCGGACCGGACCGAGGCATGGCTTGCGCAGGCCCACACGCTCGATATCGACGGCTGGGTAGCGGCGCGGGCGTTCGACGTTGAAGCGCGGTGTATCAGGGATGGGATTGTATGGCCCAGGCGCGGCAATTGGCCGGATTCTGTCACGCCATTGGGCGTGCTCGCGACGCCCCGGGATAGAGTTTCGGGGGCGTATAAACCGGTGGTTATCATTGCGCTGTTGCCCGGCGCAGGGACTGAGGCGGCGGCACATTTGCGGTTTGGCGGGTGGAATGACCGTCCGCCGCCATCGGTGCATGTTGCGTTCGCGCGGCTCTGGCTCGACCAGTATGGTGCGGTGCAGGTGGCGAATACGCATGATGTGGTGGAGTTCCGTGTTGCGCGACCGGTGACGACGCAGGCGGCGGCAATCGAACTGGCGCGGGTGCAGTATCACTATTGTAGCGACAGCGTTCCCGATACGCTCGAAGCGGCGGCGGCGGAGTTGATCGGGTCCACGGTGTGGCATTTCTGGTGGGATTGATGCGATTGAGGCGTCATCCCTTGGATTAAGGGATCACCGGGCGACGCACAAAGGGCTGGACTGACAGGACGGTTGGGGCGAAAAACGGCGGGCAACTCTTTATTTGCGCGCGGCGGCCCATCAAAACCCGTGTGCTGGCAACTTTAGTCAGGCGACACCCATGACCACGATCCCGGATTTTACGACCATTGCGCTCGATAGCGGCGCGGCAGCCGTTGGTAGCGCGCCGATGGGGTCTTCTGCTGAGGGGTGGATGACGCCGGAGGGACTAGCGCTGAAGCCGGTTTATACAGCGGCCGATACGGCGGGGTTGGATTTTCTCGATACAATGCCAGGGGTTGCGCCGTTTCTGCGGGGGCCGTATCCGGCGATGTATGCGCTGCAACCCTGGACCATCCGGCAATATGCAGGGTTTTCGACGGCGGAGGACAGCAACGCGTTCTACCGGCGCAATATCGCGGCGGGGCAGAAGGGGCTTTCGGTCGCGTTCGATCTGGCGACGCATCGCGGGTATGATTCCGATCATCCGCGTGTGCGCGGGGATGTGGGGATGGCGGGTGTCGCCATCGATTCGATTTACGATATGCGGACGCTGTTTTCGTCGATCCCGCTTGCGGATATGACGGTTTCGATGACAATGAACGGGGCGGTTTTGCCGATCCTGGCCTTGTTTATCGTGGCGGGTGAGGAGCAGGGCGTTCCGGCGGCAAAGCTCGCGGGCACGATCCAGAACGATATCCTCAAAGAATTCATGGTGCGGAACACCTATATCTATCCGCCCGGGCCGTCGATGCGGATCATCTCGGATATTTTTGCCTACACGTCGGCCAACATGCCGAAATTCAACTCGATTTCGATTTCGGGTTACCACATGCAGGAGGCCGGGGCGACGGCGGACCTGGAGCTGGCCTATACGCTGGCGGATGGCGTGGAATATGCCCGCGCGGGTGTTGCGGCGGGCATGGATATCGACACGTTTGCGCCGCGGCTGTCGTTCTTCTGGGCGATCGGCATGAACTATTACATGGAAATCGCCAAGATGCGGGCCGCGCGCCTGCTTTGGGCGTCGCTGATCAAAAAGGAGTTCAACCCGAAGGATGCGCGGTCGCTGTCGCTGCGGACGCACTCGCAGACATCGGGCTGGTCGTTGACGGCGCAGGACGTGTTCAACAATGCCACGCGGACGTGCTTTGAGGCGATGGCCTCAACGCAGGGGCATACGCAGTCGCTGCATACGAATGCGCTGGACGAAGCCATCGCGCTGCCGACCGACTTCTCGGCGCGGATCGCGCGCAATACGCAATTGTTCCTGCAGCAGGAATCGGGGACGTGCCGGGTTATTGATCCGTGGGGCGGGTCTTATTTCATTGAGCGCCTGACGCACGATCTTGCGGTTAAGGCAATGGCGCACATCACCGAGGTTGAAGAGACCGGCGGGATGACGAAGGCGATTGCGGCCGGCATCCCGAAAATGCGGATCGAAGAAGCGGCGGCGCGGACGCAGGCGCGGATTGATGCGGGCAAGCAGACAATCGTGGGCGTGAACAAGCTGCTGGTGACGGACGAGGCCAAGATCGACATTCTCAAGGTCGATAACAAATCCGTGCGCGAGCAGCAGATCGCTAAATTGGAGCGGTTGCGGGCGGAGCGGAACCCGGCAGAGGTTGCGGCGGCGTTGACAGCGTTGACGGATGGCGCGCGGGGCAATGGAAACTTGCTCGATCTGGCGGTGAAGGCTGCGCGGGCAAAGGCGAGCGTGGGCGAAATCTCGGATGCTATGGAAGCGGTGTTTGGCCGTCACCGGGCGGAAATTCGCGCGATTTCGGGTGTTTATAGATCAGAGGCGGGCGGCATGAACACGAACGTAGCAAAGGTTCTGTCGCTGGTTGAATTGTTCGAAGCCAATGAAGGTCGGCGGCCGCGTATCCTGATCGCGAAAATGGGGCAGGATGGGCATGATCGCGGGCAGAAGGTGATCGCAACCGCGTTCGCCGATTTGGGGTTCGATGTCGATATCGGGCCGCTGTTTGCCACGCCAGATGAAGCGGCGCGCCAAGCGGTCGAGAACGACGTCCACATCATCGGCGTGTCGTCGCTGGCGGCCGGTCACTTGACGCTGGTGCCGGAGTTGAAGGCGGCGTTAGCAGCGCAAGGACGCGACGATATCATGGTCGTCGTCGGCGGCGTGATCCCGCCGGGCGATTATTCGGCGCTTTTTGCAGCCGGTGCAAAAGCGGTGTTCGGGCCGGGCACCAACATTCCAGAAGCGGCGATCGACCTGATCGCCAAACTCAACGCGGCGCTGGGCCACACCAAGGTGGCGGCGGAGTAGCGGGCGGGCGCGATCTGTTTCAAAGTGAGGCGGGGTCGGGGACTGGTTATTGCAGACGCCTCGTTGGATCGCGCGTTGTTTGGGCTGGGGGCTTGCTTTGAAACGGTTTGGTGGCGTGGTTTTGGCCGGTGTGCTTGCAGCCGCTGCATGTTCGGCGTGGGCACCGGTTTGGGCTGACGACGTCTGCCGGAAGTACGTGCCGAGCGCTGGCATTACGATTGAGGTGCCCTGCAAGCCGATTGGCGAAGAGCGCCCACCGGCGGCTGAGAGCGCCGATGTGATGGAGCGCCGGGACGGGCATGAGCTGCAGGGTAACGCCTATCGCGTCATTACGTTGAACGATATGGCTGCCTGCGAGCAGGCGTGTCTGGCCGAGCCGGTCTGCGTTGCGGCTGAGTATTATTAAAAGAAAAACGGCTGCGGCTTGTTCGATGTTGTGCCGCCCGTGGTTCGGGCGAAGTTCATCGACGTGTCGATCCGCAAGACGGCAGCGCGCCCGGGTGCGGGCAAGCCCGTTCGGGGACAGTCAGGCGACGATAGGCCGAAACCGTCTGAGGCGGCCAATCCGGCGGCGGTGACAGGTGCTGGCAAAGAGCTTCCGGCGTGGTGCAGCCAGCAGCCGAAATTCAATGCCGCTGAACGGTTGGTGTGCGCTGACACCGAGTTGTCGGCTTTGGATATGGAGCTTGAACGTGTGTTCGTGGCTGCGATGGCCGCGAAACTGGGTAAAGCCGACCGGGGCAAACTTCAGTCCGCCGAGGACGCGTGGGCTGCGACGCGGGATGAGTGTCAGGCCAACCGCGTTTGCGTGAAGGCTGCTTATCAGTTGCGGATTGAGCAGCTTCGGCAGCAGCCTGGAGCTGTGCCGAAGCGTTAACCCCTACTGTCGCCACGTGGTTGCGGGTCTTTGAGTTCTATTCGCGGATCGGATTGCCTTCGACGATGGGGCCCGGCTCTTCAACCGTGACCTCTGAAGGGGAGTTGGTTTGGGGTTCGGCTGGCTGCTGTGCCTTGTTGGCAGCGCGTTCGCGGTTGATGCGGGTCATCCAATCTTCGCGATTGACTTTGCTGGCCTGGGGTTTGGGGATGTTGGCTGGCGGGGCGACTGCGGCTTGGGGGGCGTCCGGTGTGACGGTCGTCATCCAAGATCCGGCGCTGTCGTTGAGGAGATTGGGTTTGGTACCCATGATCGACGTTGCGCGGTCGCTCGGGCAGCCGCCGCGACATTCAATGGAATTCGATGCAGGCGAGGACGGAGTGGCCGATTCTGCGGAGGCAGAGCGAACGGCTGCGACCGGGCGCTTATAGATGATGTGGGGTTTGGCATCGCCGCAACCGGCTTCGCAAACGACGATGCTGAAGCCGGGTTCGCTGGTTTGAAGGGGATGGAGTTTGCCGACGCCGCGTTTTTCTTCCGCCAGGATTCGTTGCGCGCGTTCTTCGTCGGTTGGACCCTCGACGGGCGCGCCTGTTGCAGACGAGGACGGTTGAGCCTCAGCGTTTGAGGTGTGGGCGTCTTGGTTATTCGCCTCTCCCGCTTTACTTTGCCGCGAGAGCATCTTCAAGCCGACGAAGCCCCCAACTTTCGCTGCTGTTCCAAAGCCCTTCTTGGCGTGGGCGGGTGCCGGGGAGGCGCTGGCCGCGACTGCGACCGCTACGAGAAGTAAAAGGGATTTGCTCAAGACCGCATCACGCATGTCAACTCTCACCGATACGACTACTAAGGATCAATCAACCTTGCCGGAAAGGATTAAATATTTCGGTAACGCGATTGCATTTCGGCGATTGAATTCTGGTCATTGGTTGTGGCGATAGACGGCGGTGTCTGCGGCTGGTGCATTGATGATGCGAACGTTGCGAAAGTCGGTGCCGGGGGCAGCGGACGGGACTTTGGCTTGCGACGGCTTAGGACGCGCGGCCTGAAGGGCTGCGTCGCGGGTGGTTCCTTTCAGCGGGGCCAGTTTGTCTGCCGGGGACTTGTTTTTGGCGGTCATACCGGGAGCCGTCTGCGGTGCGCCGTCTTTAAGTGGCGCGGAGGGAATGGGGTTGGCGGTTGCAGCGGGTGTTGGCGTTGCCGTCGCGGGTGCCGATGCGGCGGGGATCGCTGCATAGTATCCCTGGATGCAGGGGTCGGACTGCTTGAGTTTTTCAAGCGTTTCGGGGCGGGCATAGACGAGGCGGCCACCGTCGCAGATGTAGGCATCGTCGGCGTGCGCTGAGGGCTGCATGAAGCCTATGCTGGCGATGACAACCGTGATCCAAAGCAGCGATTTGAGCATGCGACCGTCTCCCCCGAGATGTGCGTTGTGCGGTCGTCACTCTCCCGTGTGCCGCACTGTCAGAATACGGCACAGGGGTTGACGGTTCGTTTATGGAACACGGCAAGGCGTGGGTGAGGCGCCTACGGCGCTCACGACCGTCATCCAGGGCGATGAGGATCAGCGGAGTCGGAGATAAGGGCCGGTGGGTGAAGGAACCGTTTCGAGCGCGGCGCTTTGGAGGCCAGCGTCTTCGCGCAGGCGCGACGCGAGATGGCCGATGAGGGCTGCCTGGCCGATATAGTCGGCGTGGTTGAGGCCGATCCCCTGGGTGCCGGGTATCGAGATGTCGATGGTCTCGACGCCGGGGATGACGAGCGGGCCGCCCGCCAGTACGTCGCCTGCGCGTGGGACGCCGCCGGTGTAACGGCGTGAGATGTTGAGCGCGCGGTCGGTTGAGGCCACGTAGAGCGTGGTGCGGCGGGCGAGACCTGCCAAGCTCGTCATGCGGGACGTGAAGACGGCGGCGTCGATGTCGGGGGTGGTGAGGATGAGTTCGCGGATCGTGACGCCAGCGGGCAGGTTGCCTTTCATGGCCGCCAGCGTATCGAGGGTGAGGCGGGTGCCTAGACCGTGGGCGATGAAGCTGATGGATTTGGCCCCGGTCCGCTCGACGACGATGCGGACGAATTCCGCGAAATAGACGCCCGCTTTGGCGACAGCTTCGGTGTCGTGTTTGTAGTCGGGGGATGTGCCGTTAGACGGCCAGCTGTAGACGAACGGTGCGCCGTCGAAGCGGAGGTCGTAGGCGATTTGGGCGGCGCGATAGAGGGCGGCGTCGAAGCTGGTGTTATGGCCAGGGACAAAGACGAGTGCGTGATCCTTGTCGCGCTGCGACGAGGCGAGACGCAACACGGCTTGCTGGAGGAAGTCGTCATGGGACAAGGGCTTGATGGCGGCAATGGCGAAGTGATGGTCCGAGGCGGCGGGCGTGGACTGCACGCCGCCGAGACTGTCGAGCTGGGACCGTGTCGCCGTCCAACGGCTGCCGGTGTGACTGACGAGTTGGTGGCGCGGGATTTGGATGAAGGCGTGGCCGACTTCCAGGCGGCCTGCACGATATTGGGTGTAGTCTTGGCGGTCCTTCGCGGGCAGGACGCGGCGGTCGGTTCCATAAAAGACGGGCATCAGGCCAGAGCTCGCGTCATGCGGGAGCAGTTTGGCGACCTGGCTGATGACTTTGCGGGCGGTGGCGGTTGCCGATTGCGTCGGGGTTGGAATTGGGGCCGGGTCGGGCGTGAGGGGGCTTGTCGTATGAGGCGCGGGCGGGATTGCAGCGCTGCGTTCGGGAAGGTCTGGCGGCGGGGCGTCGCGCGAGGCCGTCACGTCTGCTGCCGGGAGCGGGGGAGACGCGACGACTGCGGGCGTCGGCTCGGGTGCGTTCACGCGAGCGACGCTGTCGGGCATCGGCTGGATTGGAACGTTGGGGCGGTCGGCGGGGCTTGCGGCTTTGCGCAGGCGGCCTGCGAATTCGGGCAGGCGGCTGATCTCGTCGAGGTGGAAGCGCGTGGTGATCGCGAGCGGCGACAGCATCGCAAGTGTCAGCAGCGAGAGGGCAGCTATGCGGGCGTGGCGCGGCATTGGGCCGACCATGCGCCAACCCAGGGCTAACAGGATTAGGCCAGCGACCGTCAACGTAATGTGTAACTGATAGCCGTTCAGCGGGATGACGGGCAGTTCAAAGCTCAGTGCCGCGAGGACTTCAAGCCAGGCTTCGATGATCCAGGGTGCGACGGCGTCGAGCAGCACAGCAAAAATCCTAACCGAATCAGATGGGCATGATGGACTGTGTCATAGTTGATCGTGGTTTGTCCAAGCAACCACCCCACCGTGTCATGCTGAAGACCGGGCTTATTGCGGCTGGAAAAGGACATGCGTGCTGTGGAGAAGTCGGGGTAGGATCGGCCCATCAGGGCTGGCGGCTGTTTGCCGATGTGCAAACGGTCGAGATACAAGTCAAACTTTCCCCACGTCGGTACGGCGTGTGGGCGAGATCCGTTCAAGGAACCCATCAATGTCGACTGCCATGACCCGTGCTGCCGCTCCATCCGTTGCTGGCTATGTGGCCGGCGTGACCGGGGGCGACCGGGCGGTTCTTGCGCGGGCCATTACGCTGGTCGAAAGCACAAAGCCTGCCCATCTGGCGCTGGCGCAACAGGTCTTGCAGGCGCTGCTGCCGGGGGCGGAGGGGCGAAAGCCAGCCTTGCGGATCGGGATTACGGGCGTGCCGGGGGTGGGGAAGTCGACGACAATCGATCAACTCGGCATGAACCTCGTGGAGATGGGGCACCGGGTTGCCGTGCTGGCGGTCGATCCGACGTCGCGGCGCACGGGTGGGTCGATCCTGGGCGATAAGACGCGCATGAACCGGCTGTCGCAGGCGGACAATGCTTTCATCCGGCCATCGCCGACGTCGGGGACGCTCGGCGGCGTGACGCGCAAGACGCGGGAGACGATGGCGCTGGTGGAGGCGGCGGGTTTCGACGTGGTCATCGTCGAGACGGTCGGCGTTGGGCAATCTGAAACGGCGGTCGCCGATATGGTTGATATGTTCCTCGTGCTGTTGCTGGCGGGGGGCGGCGACGATCTGCAAGGGATAAAAAAAGGGATCATCGAGATTGCGGATCTGATTGCGATCAACAAAGCCGACAACGACAACAAGGTGCGGGCCGAGAGGGCGGCGCAGGAATATCGCAATGCGCTGCATATTTTGACGCCGAGAGACGCAATATGGCATCCGCCGGTGATCACGATGTCGGGGCTTGAGAACAGCGGGCTTGACCGGCTGTGGGGGCACATCAGCGCGCATCGCGAGACGACAATTGCGTCGGGGGAGTTTGCGGCGCGGCGGCAGCGGCAGGCTGTCGCCTGGATGCGGGATATGCTGGAGGACCGGTTGATGGGGGCGCTGCGCGCAAATCCGGCGGTGGCGGCGCAGTTGCCGGGGTTAGAGCGTCAGGTGCGCGAGGGGGTCTTGATCCCGACGCTGGCAGTGGATGAGATCATGGGGTTGATGGGGCTGTGACGGAGAATGCTGCTGACTTGGCGGCAGTCGGCCGATGTTGCTGCTGGGATTTGGGTTGGGTGGTCTTGGCCAAGTGGACCATCACGTAGACGTAGAAGCCAAGAAGGCCGATCTGGGCTATTGGCAGATCGCGCAAAGCGAATTGCATCGAGAGCAGGGGGGCAAACCACGCCAACCCGATCAGCCAGCGCGGCAGGTTGTCGACCTGAATCCGGCCAAGCATGATCCACGCGCAGGCAACAGCCAACGCCGGCAAGTCGTAGTTGAAGGCATAGGGAAGGGCTAGGGGTGTTGCTGCCGCCGCGATCAAGCCATGCCATGCTGGGTCGTTGGTCTGGCGCACCGCCCAAGCGGTGCTTGCAATGACGGCGAGGGACAAGACGAATTGGACGGACATTGCGGCTTCGTAGGATGCGCCGAGGGAGCGAAGTGCTGCAAACCACGTCGGCATCATGATAACGTAAAAGCCCGACCACGCTTGCAAAAGGAAGAGTTGGACTGCGCTCGTCTTGGTCGCAAATAGGTGCCATGGATCAGGACCAAACAGCACGACAGAGAGTGCAACGAGACCGACTGTGGTGATACCGGCTGCCGCGATGGTGCGCCAAGCGCCACGGGCTAGGAGGATGGTGACCAGGATGAGGCCGAGGTGGGGTTTGTAGGTCAGCAGGCCGAACATGACTCCAGCCAGCAGGGGGCGGCGATCCATCAGCAAAAGGCCGCCGAGCAACAGCGCTCCGCTGAGGCAGCCGTTCTGGCCGCTCAAGGTATTGATGACGACTGCTGGAGAAATGACGAGCAGCACGAGGGCCCAAGCGTAATCCTTACGGGGCAGCTGGCTCAACATGGCGGCGGCGAGGGCGGCAAACGTCGTCAGCAGCCACAGCGTCAGAGCCACGCCGTAGGGAAATTGTGCAAAGGGCCAGAACAGGATGGCCCCGTGTGGCGGATAGCTGAAGTTGTGGGGATTGAGAGGCGCGCCAAACAATTGGCCGATCGCCTTTTGGTAGAGTTCGAGGTTGTAAAGGTCAGCAGCGCGTCCGGCGAACGCAAGCTGGGGGCCTGCCCAGGTGTTGATAAAATCACGGCCGATCTGATTGCCGGTGATGTCTAAGCCGTGGCTTGCGGGCCAATAATAGGGCTGGATGACGCTGGCGGCCAATAGCAGCGACAAGATTGCCAACACAACACGGGCGGGCACGGGCAGATCGCTTGCTTGCAAAAGGCCCGGGCTTTGGGCGCGGATGGCGGGAGCGGTCATGTTTGGCCCTTGTGCGCGTTTCGTTTTGGTTCGAAGACGATTCTATGGGGTCCGTTTCTAAGAGATATTGGTTAACTTTATGGGCAGTGGGCAAAGCGCAGAGGGGCTGATGTGGGACGAATCTTATTGACGGGGTTTGGGCCATTTCCGGGGGTGCAGGTTAACGCGACAGGGGAGTTGGTGCCGAGGCTCGCGCGCGCAGCGCGGCGGCGATTTGCCAGTCACAGCGTCAGTACTGCGATTTTGCCGACGGAGTGGGTGCGGGGGCCTGCGCGGGCGCGGGCGGCGTTTGAACGCGCACAGCCGACTCTGGTCCTTCATTTCGGCGTGTCGGACCGAGCGCGTGGGTTTGTCGTTGAGCGGCGCGGCGTGAATGCATGTGTGATGGCGGCAGATGGCGTGGGGGCCATGCCGGCCTCTCTCGTGCTCAATGAGATCGGGCGGAAGCGGCGCAGGGTGACGTTGCCGGTCCCCACAATCGTTCGTCGATTGCAAGAGCTCGGGTTGCCCGCCGAGGCGTCGGATGATGCGGGGCAATATCTGTGCAATGCGGTGCTGTATCAGTCGCTGGGGCTGATGGAGGGGGCCGGGATGGTCGGGTTCGTGCATTTGCCCTCTGCGCTGGCAGACGACCACGGCGAGGGGGCATTAACGATCGAACAAGCGCTGGCTGGTAGCCTTGCGATCCTTGATGTTTGCCTGCACATGCGGGCGCCGTTGTGGTTACCACGCTAGTTCCTGGATCCTTGAACGATGCCCAACGTGCGTGATGTGGCCGAGCATAACCAAGCCGAGGGTCGGTCGGCCCCTTGGACACCCCGGCAAGGGACGGACTCCCTGGACCCGCGACCTTGTTCAATGAACCGGCGCTGGTTCATGGCTTTGGGGCTGGGCTTGGGGCTGACGGCGACGGGCGTGCGGGCAGCGGGGACGCCTGCAAAAAACAAGGCCGGGGCGTTGGTGGCCAACTCTGAGGCCGATCAGACGGCGGCATTGCAGGCAACGATTGATGATGCAGCGGCGCGGCGGGTGCCGGTGGTGTTGCCAGCTGGCGTGTTCAAGACAAGATCGCTTGTGTTGCGGCCAGGATCGGTGGTGTCGGGAGCGGGGCGGCTGACGGTCTTGCGGTTTGTGGGGACGGGTGCGGTCGTGTCGGCCAAAGGGGCGGGAGGGGTTTCACTGTCGCGGCTTTCGTTTGATGGCGGGTTGCGCATGGTGGGGATTGGGGGCGCGTTGCTGGCGTTCGAGGGGTGTGCTGAGCTGGAGTTGGCCTCGTTGAGCGTTGCCGGTAGTTCGGGGAACGGCATTGCGATTGCGGGATCAACCGGGCGGGTTACTGGGTGTGGGATTTCAAAGATTGCGAAGGCTGCATTGTTTTCGCTGGATTCGACGTTGTTGATTTCGGGGAATACGATTTCGGACTGCGGGAATAACGGCATTTTGGTGTGGCGGTCGACGGCGTCCGAGGACGGGTCGCAGGTGGTCGCTAATGCGATTGCCGCCGTGCGATCGGACGATGGCGGGACCGGGCAGAACGGGAATGGCGTGAATGTTTACCGGGGCGGGAGTGTTGAAGTATCTGAAAATCGGATCACGGATTGCGCGTATTCGGCGATCCGGGGGAATGCGGCTTCGAATATTTCGATGACCGGCAATACGTGTCAGCGCATTGGCGAGGTTGCACTTTATTCCGAGTTCGGGTTTTCGGGCGCTGTGATTGCCAATAACATTGTCGATGGGGCCGCAACCGGCGTTTCGGTGACGAATTTCAACGAGGGCGGGCGGCTGGCCGTCGTCCAGGGCAATCTGATCCGCAACTTGGTGCGGCGCGAGCATGAGCCCGACGACAAGCGCGGGGAAGGCATTGCGGTGGAGGCGGATACGCTGGTTGCTGGCAACACAATCGAGGGCGCTGCGACGTGCGGGATTTTGCTCGGCTGGGGGTCGTATATGCGTGATGTGTCGGCGACGGGGAACCTGATCCGCGGGTGCAGGATCGGCGTGCTGGTGTCGTCGGACACGGGAGCAGGGGCGGCGCTGATCAGCGGTAACTTGATCTCGGGCGCGCGCGACGGCGCGATCCGTGCGCACGAAAAGGGGCGGGTGTTCGGGCCGGATTTGGCCAAGGGCGCGGCGACGACTGGGCGAGTGACGATTAGTGGGAATTCGGTGGGGTAAGGGGGAAGTCAAGTTACCCCTCATCTGCCCTGTGGGCATCTTCTCCCCAGGGGGAGAAGAAAAAGATGTTCGACGGGGGAATGTGAAGGCAAGGGGCTGAAACGATTCTGTTGAGTTACCGTCTCACCATAAGCCAAGTTTTAATGTGATCTTCCATCGAATGGATGCTCTCTAAGTAAAGGGCCAGATTAAATCTGCGATGTCCCTCTATTAGAACAAATGTACTTGGAAGATCTTGCGCAAGGTAACTGTCTGGGTAGTCTTTTTTAAAGTGACTGTCGCGATTGTCAATTACGATTATCCCGGCTGGAACTTGCTGATTTTCTATCATGAATTTGGCCGTCTGGTAAAAGTCGAGGCCAGCCAAATACTTTCCATGATGCAAGCATCCATGATTATCATTGGCAAAATCATCCCATGTCGATCGAATTTGCTGTAAATTTTTGCTGGGCCAATTAGTTTTATGAAAATCATAGTTAGCTGATTTTAACCACTGGTACGGTGAATGGTCCCAATGCTCAAAGAGCCAGTGCCGAGCAACCTCTTCAGGGACGTGTTTGAAGTGCTGTTGATTCAATGCCCACCATCTTACAAAATTTGAAGTGATCGCGCCAGATTCGTCAAAGTCGGGGCTTAAATGTTTAGGGTAGTTGTCCATTTCAAAATCAATCCGTTGCAATACTGAATCAGAAAATAGATAGTTCGGCGAGAGCGCGCTCGTAGTCGGGGCTGGTGCGGATGGTGCCAGCGGTTTGACCCAGCGGTGTTTTAAGGATCGAGCGTTTCACGAGGCCGTGGGCTTCAGGGATCAGGCGCTCGATGAGGGGCATGACGGCTGCGGCACTTGCACGGGTGGCCCCGTCGTCCATTTTGAGGGCAAAGCCAAGGCCAAGCTCGGGGAGCGCGCCGCAATAGACGCCTTCAGCGCCGGTTTTCATGTAGATGCGGCGGGGGAGGGCTGCCATCACCACGGTGTCGGCCCGGCCGGGGCCCGCGACGAGGTCGGGTTGTGCCCAGCAGGCGGCGAGGATGCGGTCGATGACGGCGCGGCGGGCGGGCTCAATGCCGTGCCCGGTCACGATCCGGGCGAACAGGCGGGCGAGCGTTTCCAATGGCATTGCCCAGGCGGGGACGCAGCAGCCGTCGATGCCGCAGACGTCGGCGGTGAGCGGCGTGTCGCTCAGTTGCGCTAGAGCCGCTTGGATGTGGCGTTGAACGGGATGGGTGGGATCGGTGTAGGTCGCGGTCGGGCTATCGGTTGCCAGACTTGCGGCCAGCATCGCTGCATGTTTGCCGGAGCAGTTGTGATGGAAGGCTGTGGGTCGACCACCGCGCGCCGTCAGGTCCTGGCGGGCTTTGTAGCCTTGGGGTTCGGCTGGCCCGCAGGCAAGGCAGGATTCGTCGAGATGAAGGGTTGCCAGCATCGCGCGGGCGATGGCTGCATGGCGCTCGCCGCCCGCGTGCGACCCGCAAGCGAGCGCGATCTCGGCGTCACCGAAGCCGAACCGTTCGGCGGCACCAGTTTCAAGCAAGGGCAGGGTTTGGACCAGTTTAAGGGCCGAGCGCGGAAAGACCGGGCGGGAGATGTCACCGATGGTCAACAGGTGGCGTCCGGTTGCGCCGGTGACGACCACGGTGCCGCGATGAAAGCTTTCGACGAGCGAACCGCGGGTGACTTCGACAAGGATGGGGTTGGTCATCGCGTGGCACTCACTGGATCATGCCCGGCGTGGTGCGGGCTGAATGCTCACGCAGAACCCTTCCGATGTCTCACTCCGGCGGTCCCGTCCTGAAAGGAATGGGAGTTCGACGAGGGGCGAGAGACAAAAAAAATGACACTGCGCTGGCGGTTTGCGCGATTAAGCGGCAAACCACAGTCTAGCTCGACTTTCGTTTGAAAGTCAGCGGCACGTTGAAGCGCTGGGCCGTGCCCAATAATCCGGGCAGCGGAGGAAATGCTGCGCGGTCTAGCCAGTCGACGGCGGCTTTGTCGAGGGCTGCGATGCCTGAGCTTTTGATGACCTCGCGGTCGATGATTTTGCCATTGGCATCAAGCGTGAAGCCGAGCGTAACCTGGCCGATGCCGCCGTTAATGGCGGAGGATTTGGCTCTCTGCAGAGCGCCGTGGATTTTGCCAACGTAGGCGGAGAGCGCGGTTGCCTTGCCGCCCTCCTGGGCCAGACCTGCGCTTTTTTCGGCGACCATCGCGACCTGCGCCTGCTGGGTGACGGTTGCAACTTCCAGGGGCGGTGGCTGCTCGATGGGGGGGGGCAATTCTTCGGTCGCGGTGACGACTTCGGTGGGGCTTTGGGTGGCGGTGATGACTTCTTTTAGTTCGGGCTCTTCGGGTTTGGTCTCGACGACCGGTGGCGGCGTCGGGTTGGCGACCATAGGTGCGACTTCGGCAATTTCGATCCGTTCGGCTGCGTCGCCGAAACTCACCATGTCGATGGTCATGCCCTGATCCATGCGGAACGCGTCGGTCCCCGTTCCCTGGTCGTAGATCTCGTTGCTCGTCGTGCCCGCCAGACCGACAAGGGGCAGCAGCATCAGGCCGTGAAGCCCTAAGGATGCGATCCAGGTTGCGGCAGACAGGCGGTTCATACGCGCGTGACCTTACGAGTTAGTTTGGAGCCGGTTGGGCGGCAGGCTGGCTTGGGGGCGCGGTATCGCGAGGGGCGCCAAGAGGTTGGGCCAGTAGCGAGACGCGGGAGAAGCCCGCTTCGCCGACACGGCCCAAAATTTCCATTACGTCGCCGTAGGGCTGATTTTTGCCGGCGCGTACGTAGACAACGGTGTCGCCCTCGGCGGCGCGGACGGCCATCAAGCGGGTCACGATGTCGGCGCGGGGGATGAATTCTTCGCGAAGTTGAAGGCTGCCTTCCGGTGTCAGAGTGACAACCATCGGCTTTTTGGTCTGGCCGAGCTTCACCGCGCTGGTTTTAGGCAACTCCACAGGTACGCCTGCGACCATGAGGGGTGCGGCGACCATGAAGATGATGAGCAGAACCAGCATCACGTCGACCATCGGCGTGATGTTGATGTCGGCGACGGGTTTGTAACCGCCGTCCTCGTCGTCATCGCCATAGGATGAAGAGCCCGAGCCGAGGGAAACGCCCATCACTTCACCCCTTTGATGGGTACGATTTTTTCATGGCCATCGCGGGAGAGCGCTTTGGCGAGGACGACGACGGATTTGCCGAGGCGTTCGGCGGCTTTGCCGAGCGAGACGGTGATGAGGTTGTAGGCGACGACGGCGGGAATGGCGGCGGCGAGGCCGAGCGCCGTCACGAACAGGGCTTCGGCGATGCCCGGGGCGACCACGGCGAGGCTCGTGTCCTTCGACGTGGCGATGGCGGTGAACGAATGCATGATGCCCCACACGGTGCCGAACAGGCCGACGAACGGTGTCGTGGAGCCGACTGTCGCGAGGAAGGGGAGGCCGCTTTCGAGGCGCCGCAGTTCGCCCCTCATTGCGCCGCGCATCGCTCGTTCCAAGCGGGCGCGCACGCCCGTGCGGTCTTCGCCGGGGCTGCCGCCGTCGTTCAATTCGGCAAGGGCTGCCTGGCTCATCGCGCCGACGATGCCAAGCTGGTCGGCGGGCAAGCGACCGGATGCGGCTTGCGCTTCCAGAGCGCGGGCCTGTTTGGCCAAACCGCGCAGGCGAACGATTTTTTCAAAGGTGATCGCCCAAGAGGCGATCGAGCACACGATCAGCAGGGCGACAATGGCCTGCACGACAGGGTCGGCGTGCGCGATCATGCCGATCACAGAGAAATCACGTCCGACTTCGACACTTTGAGCCACGCCTTCAGTCCCTTCTTATTCGTGCGGTTTATTCGTGCAATCCCGCACAGCCGATGCTCGTGCATAGCCGACAATTCGGGCATTTTTACTTCGTCAGAGGGCTGCTTGCTACGGACGATAACGTGATCCGAGACAGGCAATCCGTGATCGGTGTGCCGTCGGATTTGCATTCGGTCACGTCGTTGACAAGGACGCTGGTGATTTTATCGCAGGCAAGGCCCTCGATGTCGAACAGCTTCACGGTCTTTTTGGAGGCCTTGAGTGGGCCTAAATCGACCAGAAAACGGCGGGAGATGACGCCGTCGGACTGGAACAGAACCAAGTCTACTTTGAAGGTCTGGAAGCCTTGCTCGCCCGTGTTGTTCATCACGACATAGGCGCGGCAGCCCTTATCATACGTCTCCAGCTTGTTGAGCTGAACACTTAAAGGGGAGGCATCGGCTGCGGACGCGGGATGTGCCCAAAGCGCTGCCGCCAGAAGCGTTGCGCCCGCGCGCATGGCCGCTGCTGCCCTAAGCGATACGCTTTGGCGCGGGTTCATCGTCGAGGTTGTCATGCGTGTGCGGTCTCGCCAATCTTTGGAGTAAAGCGGGAAAGTGTGACCGGCAAAACACACGATTGTTGTTGTCGGGTCAAGGGATGGGGCTGTTCCATTTATTCACCTTGTGCCTTGACTGCGACACAATCTAGCTCAGGACGCAGCATGTTGCCGGATTATCCTGCGCGGCTTGCAAGGGATTCATTGGTTTTGAGTAAGAAGGGGTCGGGGTTGCATGATATACGCTCGGTTTAGAATTGCGTGTCTGGTTGGGACGCTCGGCGTCTGTCCAGGCATTGCGCTGGCGCAGCAGCCAGCGCCAAGTTTGCCGACGCCACCGGCCCAAGGGACCAAAGTGCCGGAAGTTCAGGTGATTCAGCCAGAGGTCACCAAGCCCAAGGCCGCGCCGCAGGCCGTAGCTCCCAAGCCAAAGGCTGCACCCGTGCAGACGTCGACGCCGGCACCCAAGCCAGCGCCAGTCAAGCAGGCAGCTCCAAAGCCGAAACCAGCGCCGGTCGTGCAGGCAGCGCCTGTCGTGGTCGAGCCAACGGGGCCGGCTGTTGCTACCGACGGACGCATCGAGTCGTCGGCGCGTCCTTCGGTTTCGCCAATCACGCCGTCCAGTATCCTGCCTAAAGATACGCAGAACCTCACGACGGCTGGAGACCGCGTCGACAGCGAAAAGCTTGCCGAGCAGCGTCCTTTGACAAACCACGATGTGCTTAAGGCGGTTCCTGGGGTCATCGTGATCGAAGACGACGGCTTGGCGCGCCATAGTGGGATTTCGATCCGTGGTTCGAACTTCCGCCGCTCGCGTAAGGTGCTCGTGCAGGAAGATGGGCAGTCGATCAACTACTCGACGTACATCGACGCATCGACCCACTACACGCCGCCGACCGACCGTATTGAAAACGTCGAAGTGCTGCGCGGGACGGTGATCTCGCAGGGTCCGCTGAACAACCACGGTGTCGTGAACTTCCAGAACCTGTCGCCATTCGGCAAGCCCGAGACGGTGATCAAAGGCGCTTTAAGCTACACGGAAAACTCAAAGGACGAGCTCGGCAATTACCGCCATGTTCGTACGCGGAAACAGTCGGGCAACTTCGGCGTGGTGTTGGCCTACACGGGTGCGGAAGCGCCCGGCGCATGGGACAACGAGCGGTTGCGGTTCAACGACTTTTATGGTGCGTTCGGATGGCGTGACAGCACGCAAGATCTGACGTTCTCTGCCGTTCATTTCCGTCAACGCGACAACTACGATGAAGATAACTTCGTCGGAACGACGGCGGAGTTCTTTGCGAACGGCAATAGAAAAGACGGCGCTCGCGTTGGAACCGATGACAACACGTTCAATGCGAACGCGACCCGGTTGCAGCTTGCGCATAATTACCGGTTCGACGGCGATACGACGCTTGCGACGAAGCTTTACGCCAGCAGCCATGTTCGCAACCGCTATCTTCAGCGCTCCGACGACGACGATAATCCGTACTATCGGGGCCGCGAGCGCGACTACAAGCACATCGGCATCGACAGCCGCGTAGAGTTTGCCAACCGTCCGTTTATCGCGGGCATGACCCAAGACATTCAAGCCGGAATTCGGTTTGAGCGGCATACGCTGACGGATTGCTCTAACGTCGGGGAACTGGGCGTGTTGCTTGGCCCTGATCGCAAGGGTAACTGTACTGCAGTCGAAGGCGCAGGTTTCCCCGAGACGGCGGAATCGGCGGACTACACGGCCCGGTCGTTTGCAGCGTTCGCTCAGACAGCGATCCACGTGAACAAGTGGTTCACGGTGACGCCAGGCGTGCGGTTTGAAAACTACGACGTGAAGCGTGCCACGACGTTCTCTGCCGATCCGCTGGTCACCGAAAGCCAGTCGTTTACCCACGTGCTGCCGGGCGTCGGATTCGCATTCGCAGTTGCTCCCAAGACGACGGCCTACGGCGGCTATCATCGCGGGTTTGCGCCTAACATCGTGCGCGATGCCGAATATCCTTTGACCGAAGAAGTCGGCGATAACTTCCAGCTCGGGCTGCGGTCGAAGTTCATCACTGGTCTGTCGTTTGATGCAGCTGTGTTCCATAGCCAAATTAAGGACTATCAAGACAAGGCCAGCTACGCGATCGGCACCGATAACGTCTTTGGGTCTTTCGACAAGGTCGAACTCTCGGGCTTCGAGTTGGGTGCGCGGGTGGACAGCCGTCCGATCACGGGCGGGGTTTGGAATGTGTTCGCCGAGGCCGCTTACACCTACACGGACGGCAAGATCAAAAAGGGGGAGGAAGCAGTCTTTGAGGACTTCCCGCTTGAGAACGTATCCGGAAACCGGTTGCCCTTTACGATCCAGCACTTTGCGAACCTGACGGTTGGTCTGGCGTATAAGAACATCTGGGATATGAGCTTGACGGCGACCTATCGCGGCGACTTCTTTACCAACGGGCGCAACGACAAAGCACTGACGTGCATCGACGAAGATGGAAATCTTGATGTCGGTTGCACGGGTGCGGTCGCAGACCTTGACGAGCTCGTCGGTGGTAAAGTTGCCAGCGTGTGGCTGCTGTCGGCGCGCAGCAACCTCAAGGTCAGCGAACAACTGTCGCTGTTCGTGTCGGGAACGAACCTGACGAACGAACTCTACATCACCGAACTGTCAGACGGCGCAAAGCCTGGTCAAGGCCGTACGCTGCTGGGTGGCTTCACCTACAAGTTTGACTGATAAAGAGACTAGATATGAACGATACCCGCTAGTCAGCGGGTATCGTTTGCGTTTTTGCTGCTATGCGATATGGTGGCCGCCGAAGAACAGAATTCAGCGATCGTTCAATAACATTCGTTAGTTACGATCAGACAACTGAGGTTAACATGAATACTCTTGCCCGTTACGCATTGACCGCCCTGATTGCAGTCGGCATTGCTGCTCCAACCGCAGATCTCGCGCTGGCCAAACAGAAGTCCTGCAAGACTTTGAACATGCTTGATCCCGACAGCGATGGCGAAATGACCTTGCCAGAGGCTCAAAAGCGGGCCGGTCTGGTGTTCGACCGCCTCAACAAGGATAAGAAGAAAGATTCGACGCTGGACGCCAAAGAGTTGCGCGGCCGGATGACGGCGAAGGAATTCAAGGCGGCTAATCCAGACAACGATGGCACGATCGATAAGGCCGAGTATGCTGCTGCCGTTGCTGTCCGATTCAAAGCGGCGAACCCGGATGGGGACGTCACCATCGAGTGCGACGAGCTTCGCACGAAGGCCGGCAAGAAATTGCTGAACCTGTTGAAGTAAGAGACGTTCGTATCGTGTTGACGATTGGGCTGGCTGCAAGTTTGCGGCCAGCTTTTTTGTGTGGTTGAGGGCCAGCGGTGCCTTCGGCGCTCTTTGCGCTGGGTCCCGGGTCTGGCGCTCGGCTAAGTGGCCTCGCTGGCCCGGGATGACAATGGGTAGGCCGCGACGGTTCGCTGGTTGCGCGATTGCGGGTTGGATGGCACACACCCATTTCAGATGCGCGGAACCGGGCCGATCGCACGCGATGGCTCGCGGCACATAAGACCGGCGCGCGAAACCCTTAGCCTTTGGACGCCATGGCCCCGCCTCTGCTGACGCTCAAAAACATCCACCTGACATTTGGTGGGCATCCGATCCTGACCGGGGCGGAACTGACGGTTGCGCCGGGCGACCGGATCTGTCTTGTCGGCCGCAACGGGTCGGGGAAATCGACGCTGTTGAAGATTGCCGCCGGGCAAGTGCAGCCCGACAGCGGGGAGAGGTTTGGTCATCCCAACGCCATCATCCGCTATCTGCCGCAAGAGGCCGACTTCACGGGTTATGCGACGACGCTCGACTACGTCGAGGCGGGGTTGTCGCCGCTGGACGAGAGTTATCTCGCGATCTCGATGCTGGCTGATATGGGCATGTCGGGTATGGAAGATCCCAACAGGCTGTCGGGCGGGGAGGCACGGCGTGTCGCGCTGGCACGGGTTCTGGTGGGCAAGCCCGATGTGATCTTGTTGGACGAGCCGACGAACCATCTGGACTTGCCAGCGATCGAGTGGCTCGAAAGCGAATTGCAAAAGACGCGCGCGGCGTTCGTGCTGATCAGTCACGACCGGCGGTTCCTGGAGACGCTTTCGAAATCGACTGTGTGGATTGATCGCGGGACGGCGCGGCGCATCCCAGAAGGGTTTCATGCGTTCGAGGCGTGGCGCGATGCGACGCTGGAGGAAGAGGAAAGCAACTGGCACAAGCTCGACCGCAAGATTGCGCGCGAGAACGACTGGATGCACGGCGGCGTGACCGGTCGGCGTAAACGTAACGTGCGGCGCGTGGCCGAGCTTCAGGCGATGCGGCAGTTGAAGCGCGAGAAGCGCGACGTTCAAGGCAACGTGCGCCTGCAGGCGTCGGAAGGATCGACGTCGGGCAAGCTGGTGATCGATGCGGTGAGCGTTTCGAAGTCTTATGAAGACCGTCCGATTGTGCTGGATACGAGCATCCGCATTCTGCGCGGGGACTGCGTAGGCGTCGTTGGACCGAACGGGGCTGGCAAGACGACATTGCTCAAGCTGCTGACGGGCGAGTTGGAGCCCGACGACGGGATCGTCAAGCTCGGGACCAGTCTGGAACTGGTGTCGCTCGACCAGCGGCGCGACGAGCTTAATCCGGAGTGGACGGTTGCGCACGCGATGACGGGCGGGCGCGGCGATCAGGTCATCATCAACGGGCAGGCGCGGCATGTGGCCAGCTATATGAAGGATTTCCTGTTCACGCCGGAGCAGACGCGATCGCCGCTCAAGGTGCTTTCGGGGGGCGAGCGGGCGCGGCTGATGTTGGCGCGCGCGCTATCGAAGCCGTCGAACGTGTTGGTGCTCGACGAGCCGACCAACGATCTCGATCTGGAAACGCTCGACTTGTTGCAGGAACTGCTGGGCGCTTACCAGGGCACTGTGCTGCTGGTGAGCCATGACCGCGACTTTCTCGACCGGGTCGTGACGAGCGTGATTGCAGCGGAAGGCGACGGTCGTTGGACGGAATATCCGGGCGGGTATTCGGACATGCTGGCGCAGCGTGCGGGTGAGGACTTGCGTCGGACGGATAAGCCGGGTGGGGCGCCTGAGCGGGCGCCGGTGACGGCTGGGATCAAACTAGCGTCGCAGCCGGCGGTGGTCGGGGCGGCACCGGCGAAAAAGAAGATGTCGTTCAAAGACAAGCATGCGCTGGAGACGCTACCTAAGACGATTGAGCAGCTACAGCGCGATATTGCCAAGATGGAAGCCGTGCTGGCCGATCCGAACTTGTTCTCGACGGACCCGGCGAAGTACCGGGCCAATTCGAAGATGCTGGCCGAGGTGCAGGCGAAACTGGCAGCGGCGGAAGAGCAGTGGCTTGAGCTGGAGATGGCTGCGAGCGAGGGGTAGCGGTTAGCGCTCGCGGTGTGAGCGGTGGGGCCAACCCCGCGCCCCATTGGGAAGCACATCATCTCTGAATCTCTGACACATCTCTTTTTGAGAACTTTAGGGGTGTGCTGGTTGGAGGGATATTGCTCCCTTTGCCCGTGTTGGGACGGGCGTGTCGGGATTGGGACGACATTTCCAGCCTGGCCGTCGTCCGCTTAAACCCAGTTCAGGTCGGTTGGAGCCGTCATCACTGACTTCGGCCTCGGGCCGACTTCTTCCGTTTCCGGCGAGGCAGTCGTGGGCTTGCCAAACGGCAGCTAATTGTTAGTATGACTTATCGTCGCGTATATTGCTGTTTGATGGGGTGACCCCGTTTATGGCGACTGAGGGAATAGATACCGAGAGTTCAGCTGTCAGCGCGAGTGCCATCGCGCGCTCGATCTCGGGCAAGTTCGACCCAGTGATCCGCACTATTTCTTGGGACGATGTCATCGCGGCGTTACGCGAGGGTGCCGACGATTTCCGTAAGGCCCCGCAGCTAGGCCTGCTGATCGGCGGCATCTGCGGGGCGGGCGGCATCGCGTTGGTGCTGTTCCTGACATGGCTCAATATGCCCTATTTCGCCTATCCGTTGGCTACGGGCTTTGCCATTCTTGCGCCGCTGCTGGCAACCGGTCACTACGTGGTCAGCCGCGATCTCGCGGCTCATGGCAAGGCGCCGTCGCTCGGAAGTATCTGGAGCGAGATCATCGGTCGGTCCGAGATCCGCTGGATGGCGTTCGTCACGGTCTTCATCCTGCTCGTCTGGATGTATCAGGTGCGGCTGCTGATGGCGGTGCTGCTCGGATCGTTGGGCTTTGGCGCAACGTTAGCGGAGTTCGTGAACGTCGTGTTCTCGACCAGCAACGGCTTGGTCTTTCTCGCCATTGGCCATGTCGTCGGCGCGATCATGGCAACGGTCCTGTTCTCGGTGACGGTGGTCTCCTTCCCGCTCATCCTCGACCGCGACGTGGATCTGATGACCGCGATGATTACCTCGGTTGCGGCGGTGGCGAAGAACCCGGTCCCCATGCTTGGCTTCGCAGCGCTAATCGCCGTTGCGCTAGTTGCGGGGATGGTGCCGTTCTTCCTCGGTCTCGCTGTGGTTGTGCCGGTGTTCGGACATGCCACTTGGCACCTCTACCGCCGGGTCATCGAGCCGTTGGCTGGAAAGGCGTTCTGACCCGCTTGGCTAATCCGACACTCCTGCTATCAACGTGTGCCTGCCAGTACGCGGCTTTGGCTCAAGGCGTCGCACACCTGCTGACGCGATAACCGTATGCGGACCCAGTTGCACATCGCACACGCCGAGTTCGTGATTTCAGCCTTGGCTCAGAACTCACCCCAAGACATCCCCGCTGACTAAGGAAGGTCTACCTCGAACTGCTTACCGGCAAAGGTATTTCGGCATCGGGAGGATCCGCAAGGGGGGGCTGTGCAAGCGGGGCTCTGCAAGCGTCGGGCGGCGCAAAACGAAAAAGGCACCGGAGCGTAGCTCACGGTGCCTTCATTCTTACTCACCCATCGCTCGTGAGAGCTCTAGGCAAATTTCGTTAGATGAGGTCGATGTCTGCTGGGAGGTACGCGGTGACTTCCATGCCGACCGACTGCTCGCGAACTTGTGGCTTGTTCCAGATTTTCATGATCGATCTCCGAGAGGTTGAACCGTTGGGCGACTGCCCGTTTCGATGATTTGTAGATAGGGAAATCTCTGCACACGCGCCAATAGCATTTTCGTGATCAGGTCGTGTGTGCGGCAGTGATCGCGTGCCGACCGGCGCAATCTTGAAAAAAGATCGGGCTAAACCATGTTAATGCAGTGGTCGCCAGTGCCTTTTACAGGGCTGGCGGACCGAGGTCGCTTCACTCAAGGACCGGCGATGACCCGTTTGACACTTCCCACGCACCCCCTTTTGCTAGGGTTCGACGAACTCGAACGCCTAGTCGAACGTGCCGCCAAGTCCGGCGGCGACAGCTATCCGCCTTACAATATCGAGCGCGTTTCCAAGACCGGCGAGGGAGCCGAGATTCTGCGGATAACGCTTGCCGTGGCCGGATTCACACGCGACCAGCTTGAAATCCAGCTTGAAGATAAGCACCTGTCAGTCAGAGGTAAACAGGTCGACGACGTCCAGCGAAACTACATCCACCGCGGGATTGCGGCGCGACAGTTTTGCCGAACATTCGTCTTGGCAGACGGGCTCGAAGTCCAATCGGCAGATCTCAACAACGGTCTGTTGTCGATTGATCTGGTGCGGATTATGCCGGCAAGGATGAGCCGGACAATCTCCATAGGCGATAAGAATCCCAAGCCTTGACACTTCGGCAACACCCTTCCGTCCAAGACTCATGGATAATGGTACCGACACTGAGTTCGCGCTCGGTGTTTGACGTGACTACGCCGCAGACTGTCCGGCCCCAGGCCCTTTTTCAGATGAAGGAGCAGCGTCATGGCTCAAATTTCGTCACGAGGTTCAAAAAGCAAAGCTGCTAAAGCGTCGAATGCACTGCAGTTTATGAGTGACATCGAGCTGGCAAACTTGGGCGATGGTCAGGTGGCCTATATCAAGGTTCTGACATCAGATCAGGCGCGCGAGATGTTTCCAACGATCGAAGGGCTGCCGAACGGGATCGCGTTGTTTTCCCTTCACGGAGCCGATGGTACACCAATCGCGTTGACCGACACGATTCAAGCGGCCGTTGGGCACGCAATGGAAGACGAGTTGGCGATCGCTGCCGTGCATTAAGTCCGGACCGACGTTCGCCTGCGACAGTCATTAACGCGCCCTCTCAACGCAACGATCGAGAGGGCGTTGTCGTGATCGGGGCTGATCAGCCCAGGATGAGCAATGCGCCGAGGCCGAGGCCGCCGACGATGATGCGCCACCAGCCAAACAGGGCAAAGCCGTGGCGTGAGACGTAGTCCAGGAGGTATCGCACGACGATGACGGCGGTGATGAAGGCGACGATGAAGCCGAGGATTACGTCGTTTGCGGCACCGGTCGATAGCAAAGCGCCGTTCTTATACAGATCGTAGGCGAAGGCGCCCGCCATGGTCGGCATCGCGAGGAAGAACGAGAACTCAGCCGCTGAGCGCTTGTCGGCTCCCAACAGCATGGCTCCAACGATGCTGGACCCAGAACGCGATACGCCCGGTACCATGGCCAAGCATTGGCAAAGGCCGATGCCGAGGGCCATCTTGGGTGTGAATTCCATCACATCATGGTAGCGCGGACGCAGGTCCATCCGGTCGACGTATAGCAAGACGATGCCGCCCAAGATAAGCGTGATGCAGATCAGCATGGGGCTGGCAAACAGGACGGTCTTGATGAAAGAGTGTCCGGCTGCCCCGATGATGGCTGCGGGCAGAAATGCCAGCAGGATCGACAGGACGAACTGACGGGTGCGTCCGTCGGAGGGTAGTGACACCAGGATGTGCCATAGCTTGCCGAAATAGACCGACAGGATCGCCAGAATTGCACCCAGCTGGATCAAGACTTCAAAGGTTTTGCCGGGCGAGTTGAACCCTAAGAAGTGACCAGCCAGCAGGACATGTCCGGTTGACGAGACGGGCAAAAACTCTGTCAACCCTTCCAGCATGCCGAGCAATATCACTTCAAGTGTTTGTGTCACGCGGTGTTCGCCTTGTTGCTGACCGTTTGCCGTTAAAGGACAGCAATCCCTGTACCAGCAATTCGCGCGGCGGTAAGGCGTCAGGCGGCCACAGGCTCGAACGAATCACCTACACCTTAAACGGCAAACCCTTGCAAAATCCGCCCATGTCGCCGGTATAACGCCCGTATGCATACTTTGACCCATTTCAGGCTCTGTCCGTTCTCGCGATCAATCCGGGTTGCTCTGGCGGAGCTTGGTTTTGAGGTCGCGCTCGAGGAAGAGCGCCCTTGGGAGGGTCGCCCGCAGTTTCTTGCGCTCAATCCGGCGGGTGAACTGCCGATGCTCGCGCTGCTGGATGGGCCAATGCTGTGCGGCGCTTATGCGATTTCGGAATATCTGGGCGCGCTGCCGGTCGATTCGCTCGACAATTTACCGCTCGTTTCGCTGTTTCCGGGCCAACTCGATGAACAGGCTGAAGTGCGGCGGCTGGTCGATTGGTTTCATCGCAAGTTCGATCGGGAAGTGACACGCGAGATCTTGCACGAGAAGGTTTATGCGCGCCTGCGGACCGGGGGGGAATCACATGCGCCGGATGCGGAGGTCATGAGGGCGATCCGAGCAAACCTGCGCTATCATCTGAAATATCTTGAGTTTTTGACTAATCAGCGCCGATGGCTTGCCGGCGACGAATTCAGTTTTGCCGATATTGCAGCCGCCGCGCATCTGTCGTCGATCGACTATCTCAACGAGATTTCGTGGGAGGCAATGCCGAGCGTGAAGTCATGGTACGTGCGGGTCAAGTCGCGCAGGTCGATGCGGGCGATCCTGGCGGACCGCCTGCCCGGTCAGCCGCCGCCTGCGCATTATGCAAACTTGGATTTTTAGGGGTGAGGGGGCTTAGGGCTATCGCCGCTTGCTCCAGACTCGGGGCTATCGCCGCTCGAACCAGACTCGGGGCTATCGCCCCGGGCCCCATTTGGGAGGAGGCCTCCCAAACCCTCCCCTTATTTGGGACTTAAGTGTGTTTGGCGGGGGCCAGCGGCGTGTAGAGGCAGCGGTCGGGTTTGATGTCGAGTAGGGGGGTGCCATCAAGGCAGTCGAGGCCTGCGACCGTGACGATACTTCCTTCGATTGCGATCAGGCGGACGAGCGACGTCGCGATCGGATTGGGCCGCAGGGGCGAGCGCAGGGCAAAGGTGCCGAGTGTTGCGCCGTCGTGCTTGGGGTTTTGCTGGAGCAGGTCGCGGCGGGCTTCATGCATCCAATAAAGGACTTCGATGGTCTCGAAGGCGTCGAGGCCTTTTAATGCTTCGTCATAGGGCGGGGTCAGGTGCAGGCGGCAGAGGGGGCCGTCCTGGCGGCCTTGGCGCGGGCACTGCGCGCGGGATTTGAACGGCGTCTCGATGTGGCCGATGAACACAAGTGCGGCATCGGTGCGCGCAGGAAGCGGGTGGACGCGTTCGCCACTGCGCGTTGGGTCGGTTTTGCCTGCTGGGTCAGGGTGTTGCATCTCGGTCATGGGTTGGAGACCTTTGGGCGGAGGTGATGAGCGCGAGTTTTTCCAATCGCGATAGGCGCTTCAAGCGGGCTTCTTCTTTTTGGGCCAGGGAGCGACTGGCGAGTTCGATGGCATAAACGAGCGTCACCGGACGGCGGGCTGACGTGTAGCGTGCGCCGCGTTTGGATTTGGTGCCAGTTGTGGTCAGGCCGTTGTGTTCGTCAATGCGGCGCGCCACGTCGGTCGCAACGCCGGTGTATAGCGATGCGTCGGCGCATTGGACGATGTAGACGCTGAAGTTCATGGGGGTGAGTTACGCGATTCGATGCGGGCCGGGCAGAGGGTGCGGGGGCAGGTCAGCGGTAAGGGCTGCGAGGAGGGCTGGGCCGGGAATTTCTACGATGCGGCCAAAGCCGCCGATGAAGTGGGCCGACTGCGGGGGGAGTGAAAAAAAGCGGAAGTCGGCAAACGAGGCATACATTTCAGCGTCTGGGTGGTTGGCGAGGAAGGTCGGCCGGGCGCTCGGGTCGAGGGTGGGGGCCGCGTTGCCCATAACGGTCACACGCGCCAGTGCCAGGGGGTCGCCTTCGGCCACGCCGGTGGGCTCAAACAGCAGGCTCGCGCGGCTGTCGGCGTCGAGGTTCCGGGTGTGTTTTGCCAACTGCGACAATAGCATAAGCGGCGCACCTTCGCGGCTGATCGCGACCGTCACCAGGGAGACATAGGGGTGGCCGGTGGTGCGGTCGAGCGTTGCGAGGGCAGCGCGTTTGGCGCCGGTCATCAGGCGGGCAGCGTCTAGGGCTGCTGCCGTGGATGCGGGCGATTGGGGCTGGTTCGTCATGTTTGCTTGCTCCGGGCTGCGCGCTCGCTTATTCAGGGCTTATTCACGCGCGATAGCCGCATCTTTGACATCTGATGGCCTTACCGGCCACAATTGATGCCACAACAGGTATTAGATGCAGTCTCAATATCACGCCCCGCCTGAGGACTGATCATGATCAAAGAAAAAAGCACGATTGCGCTCGTCGACGATGAGCGGAACATTTTGACCTCACTGCGGCTCGCGCTCGAGGCCGAAGGATACAAGGTTCGAACCTACAACGACGGGGTTTCGGCGCTCGAAGCGCTGACCGAAGATCCTGCCGACCTGGGAATTTTCGATATCAAGATGCCGCGCATGGATGGCATGGAACTGCTGCGCCGGGTGCGTCAGCAGTCGGACATGCCGGTGATTTTTCTTACGTCCAAGGACGAGGAAATCGACGAACTGTTCGGGCTCAAAATGGGTGCCGACGATTACATCGCGAAGCCGTTTTCGCAGCGGCTCATTATTGAGCGCGTCAAAGCGGTGCTGCGGCGGTTCCAGCCCAAAGATCCGGCTGCCAGCGAGGAAGACAGCGCGCGCATTCTGGAACGGGGCAAGCTCAAGCTCGATCCGGAGCGGCATACTTGCCATTGGGATAACCGTCCGGTGACGCTAACGGTCACGGAGTTTTTGATCCTGCAGGCGCTGGCTGCCCGACCTGGCGTCGTCAAGACGCGCGACGCGCTGATGGATGCGGCTTACGACGACCAAGTGTATGTCGATGACCGTACGATCGACAGCCACATCAAGCGGTTGCGCAAGAAGTTCAAGCAGACCGACGACGATTTCGACGTGATCGAAACGCTGTATGGCGTGGGCTATCGCTTCAAAGAGTAGATGGTCCAAGGCGGGGCAGATTGTGGATGGCTCAGCGATTGAGGCTGCCCCAAATCCCGCCCCTCTCTCCGCGTAGAAGACGTGCCGGGAGAGGGGAACGTAGCTTTAGGACTTCGCGGCACTGGAGAGAGAATGGCTTTTGACACCGACCGGCTGAGGTCGAGCATCGCACCGCTGCGGCGCGTTGCGATTTCGGGACTTGCGGCGGTGGTAGGCCTGCGGGATCGCTTCTTGACGGCGATCGCGCCGTTCCTGGCGTGGCTTGCGCGGACGTGGATTTCGCGGTCGATCTCGCACACGTTGTTGCGGCGCATTCTGGTCTCGAACCTGCTGGGATTGTTCGTGCTGCTGGGCGGGGTCATCTATCTCAGCGCGACGCATAGCTGGTTGCTGGAAGCCAAGCGGCAATCTTTGCAGAAGCAAGGGCAGATCATTGCCGGCGCGATTGGCGAAAATTCGCGGCTGGCGTCTGGGTTCGACGGCGGGGAGGCAGACACCGAAGCGCGGGTGCCGTTTCGCGACGATGCATTCGCGGCACTCGAGTTTTCGCTGAGCCCGGAGCGGGTGACGCCGATCCTCAACCGGATCATCAAGCCGACGGATGCGCGCGCCCGAATCTACGATCGCAAGCTCAATCTGGTCGTCGACACGGCAACGCTGCTGCAAAAGGGCAAGGGACATGTCGCGCGGCCTGAGCCGTTAGCGAACGACAAGCGGCCGCGGACGCGGAACCTTTGGACCAAGATCACCGAATGGGCGCTGGACGGCGAATTGCCGGTCTACAAGGAAATCGGCAACGCGAATGGCGCTGCGTATGTCGAAGTGCAGATGGCGCTAGAAGGCCGCTCGACCGCCGTTTTGCTGCTGGATCACCGGGGTGAGCAGATCGTCGCGATTGCCGAGCCGATCCGCCGGGCGAAGAACATAACCGTTCAGGGTGTGTTGTTCTTGTCGACGCGACCGGGTGAAATCAGTGCGATCTTGAACGAGGAGCGGTCGGTCATCTGGACGCTGGCAGCGTTTGCGTTTCTGGCGACGCTGACGTCGTCGTGGCTGTTGGCGCGGACAGTTGCCGATCCGATGCGGCAGTTGTCGGAGGCAGCCGATCATGTCAGCCGCAATCTTTCGGCGCGCAAGGAATTGCCGGACTATGCCGATCGCAAGGACGAGGTCGGGCAGATGGCGTCGGCCTTCCGGGCTATGACGGCGTCGCTGTTCAGGCGGATCGAGGCCAGCGAAAAGTTTGCCGCCGACGTGGCACACGAGTTGAAGAATCCGCTGGCGGCGGCGCGTTCGTGCGCGGAATCATTGAGTTATGCCAAGACCGACGAGCAGCGCGCCGAACTGATCGAGCAGGTCCAGCTTGAGCTGAAGCGGTTGAACCGGCTGATTACGGATGTGGCGAGTGCTTCGCGGCTGGATGCCGAACTCGCGCGGCAGAAGCTGCAGGCGCAAGACATGCGGCTGGTGCTGACGACCGTGGCACGCACGTTCGATGATATTCTCGCGAATGACACGCGTAAGGTGGTGCTTGAGATCGAGCCGACGTTCATCGAAAGCGACTATCGCGTCATGGGGCACGATGGACGATTGATGCAAGTCATGACCAACCTCGTTGATAATGCGATCTCGTTCTCGCCGGAAAATGCCGTTGTGGTGGTGGCTGCGCGGCGGTCGGGTCCTTGGGTCGAGGTGACGGTGACCGATCAGGGGCCGGGGATCCCTGAAGATCGCCTGGAAGAGATTTTCGCGCGGTTTTATTCGGACCGGCCGGAAACGGACCAGAAGCGGGGAAAGAACTCAGGGCTAGGGTTGTCGATCTCGCGAGAGATCGTGGTGACGCATAGCGGGACGATCTTCGCCGAGAACGTGTATGCAGCCGACACGGCTGGGGGAGAGGGGCCTCTTGGCGCGAAAGAGGCCGCGTCGACGACGAAACGGGTTCCGATCGGGGCGCGGTTTTGGGTGCAACTGCCGGGAGCAAATTCCGTTCAGCGAGGAGGCGTTACGAGTGTCCGGCGGAGCTGATTTTGCGTCGACCATTCATGGCACTGCGATTGCCATGGGGGGGAAGGCCGTGCTGTTGCGCGGGCCGCCAGGAGCTGGAAAGTCTGACCTCGCGTTGCGGTGTCTGTCGCTGGGGCGCTCGGAATTGTTTCCAGAGCAGGTTTATCTCGTCAGCGATGACCGCGTCATTGTCACGAGGGAGCGGGATGACCTGATCGTCTCTTCGCCATCGCGTATTTGGGGCAATATCGAGATCCGCGGGATCGGGATCGTGCCGGTGCCTTCGCACACGTCGGCACAGCTGGGGCTTGTGGTCGATCTGGTTGGAGGGGATCAGCCGATCGAACGGTTGCCCGACCCGGTCACGGTGGAATTCGAGGGGATTGTGATACCTTTGTTGAATGTGCGTCCGTTCGAGGCTTCCGCGGTGGTCAAGGTGTTGATGGCGCTACAGGTCATCGGCGGTGCGACTGGGACGGTGCAAGACGTGTGATTTGGCGCGAAAGGGTTGGCTTTGGCGTGGCCGGGTTGCCGCGCGTCATCCAATATTCCTACTTGCGTTGCCGCGAAAGCCTTGTCAGGAAACACAAATCGGTGCCTCTTTGGGCACTGCGACGGGGGCGGGACTGACGATGATGACGTTTCAAGACGGAATTCAGTGCCGGAATGCGTTGCGCCAGCCAAGCGAGGATTGATGATCGGGCTCGTCATTGTCACGCACGGCGGCCTCGCGGGCGAATTCCGCGCCGCATTAGAGCATGTTGTTGGACCCCAACGCCAAGTCGAAACGGTGCAGATCGGTCCTGACGACGACATGGACATGCGCCGGAACGAAATTCTGCAGGCGATTGCGCGGGTGCAGACGGGCCACGGGGTGATCGTACTGACGGACATGTTCGGGGGAACGCCGTCCAATCTGGCCATTTCGGTGATGGACGAAGCCAAAGTCGAAGTTATTGCTGGCATCAATCTGCCAATTTTGGTCAAACTCGCCGGGTTGCGTGGCGACGTCGGGTTATCGGATGCTGTGACGCAGGCGCGCGATGCTGGCCGGAAGTACATCAAGGTCGCGAGCCAGGAACTTTCCGGGGAGAATTAGGACCGGTTTTGCCGTCGATTGCGGGCGGACCGAGTCCACCGGGCTGCTTTTAGGTTTTGCGAGACTACGGCTGGTCTTCGACTTGAAGCCAACCCAGAGACATTCAGATCCAAGGCTTGAACGATGTCGCGTGCCGATTACGAAACCACTAATGGGACTACGTCTGGCGTTGTGCTGGTGCGCAACATCAAGGGGTTGCACGCGCGCGCATCGGCAAAATTCGTCAAGTGCGCAGAAACGTTCGATGCGAGCGTTCAGGTGACGCGCGATGGCCATACGGTGGGCGCGACGTCAATCATGGGCCTGATGATGCTGGCCGCAGGACCTGGATCGACGCTGGCCATCGAGGCACAGGGGCCGGATGCGGAAGCAGCGCTGGCGGCACTCATGGCACTGGTGGCCGACGGCTTTGGGGAAGAATGTGTGAGTTGAGGCGGTTCTCGTGCCTCACGCGCTGAACGCTCAGGCACTGCGGTCGGGCGTGGCCCTGCAAAGACGACGCAACGTCGGCTTCGGGTCGTTTGATTTGGTGACATGATCCCTTGGCTTTCGCACAACGAAACGAAGGCACCTGTTGGGTGCCTTCGCTCGTTTGCAGGATCATTGTGGGCGGTCGTCCGCCTGTGCTCGCCTTACTGCGAGAGGTAGGGCGGGACCAATTTGTAAGCGATGTCGATGAACGCTTGAGTCATTTTGGTGCCGTCGGTTGCGTCATAGAAATGGGCTTCCGTGGTCGCACATTTCTTCAGCATCGTTTTCGCAGAGTTACTAACCTGAGCACCGATAGTGAAGACTTCGATGCCTTTGGCTTTCATGGCCGTGCACAGTTCCTCAGCTTGTTTCTTCGAAGTCCCGTTGCTGCCGTTGCTCGAACTCACTCCATTATTGTACTGCGTGTTGTAGTCACCGTCGGTCATCAAAACCGCGATCTTGCGCAGCTTTGGCTTTCCTTTGGAGTTCAATGCAGTCAAGTCCGCGTATGTGGCGGCGGTATTGGGCGTGTCGAAAACCGAGTTGAAGTTTGGCGAGAGCATATACCAAGCCCACGCCGTACCCATCTGGCCGGCCGTCATACCGTTTGCAGTCATTGCCGTGATTTTATTCTTAAGGGCCGTCTTGTCGCTGGACAGCGTCATGACGGACGTCGATGTCGAGCAGCTACCGGTGCTGTAGAACCGGCCAACAGGCGACGATGAGGGTGAAGCATCCGTGTACTTTTCGCTGCCGAGCCGCTCGGTAACACAAGTGTTGGAGATGTTGTACGTCGTGCTGCCGACTTTGTACTTCGCAGAGCCCGGTGTCGTGCTCGTGCCGGATGAAACAGTGCCGCGAGCCCGGGTAACGGCGGCTGAGCTACCCAAGTTGACTGCGGCAGAGAACGGGACGATTCCAACCTTCGAGGTGTAGGTCGCCTGGTCAGCCCAGACGAGAATGTCCACCATGCTGCTGGCCGCGGTTTTGACGGTTTCGATTTTGGTCGAACCGGAGTTATCGCCTTCGCCCATCGAACCCGTGATGTCGATCATGACGGAGACTTCCAGGTTGGTTCCGGAATTTTGACCCGAGCTCAATTCGGCAACCGACTTGACGTTGATGGGAAGCGTGGGCAGCGACGTCGTCGACGTGCTGAACGCCTTGGTCGCAACGCCAATGAATGGGGTTTTGATGCCGCCACTGACCGTTGCGGTCAGCTTCGTGTTGTTATTGGCTTCCAGAAAGGTAACGGTTTCCGGCAAGATAAGGGGATTGGTCAGGCTGGTGCCGCGACCGTTCTTGGCAACCGACAAGTCGTAGACGAGTTTCGCCGCAGTCTTGGCTTGGTCGATGTCCGACGTTTCTTGATACTTGCGCATGCCCGCCAGCACTGCAGCATCGACGGCTTGCTGGGTCTGCTTGCGCGCAAGCATCACCCGGCCGTAATCAACAGACGTGCCCATGAAGCCCATCATGATGAAGATCATCAGGCCGAACGTCATTGCGACGTTGCCGCGATTATCTTTGGCAAAACGGGACATGGATAAAGCACCGGGGACGTGGGCAAAGCCCCCGCCTTTCGATGCGAGACGACGCGTGGTCGTTACGCTAAACATAATAGTCCTCCTGAAACGCACACAACTCCTGCATCGTCAAACGTAGCGGTCAGAAGTTTCTGATGTGTAAAAGCGATAAATTGCGCGATTTACTCATGCGGATAGACTTATTCTTTATCGACATAAATTGAAGTATGCTTATTTACTGATTTTTTACTTTGAATTTTTACGCGTTAATACTTTTTCGCTTGGAACTGGCCGGTCTTGGCTGCGCGCGGGCTAACAAGGTGAACGGTCCCGTCTGCGGATGAGACATAAAGACTTGCTTATATCTTGTTGCCGTCTTCTGAGGCGGCGGTTATAAGCGCCCCAGGAGCGTGATCCGAGAAAGCTTGCATTAACCGCGTTACAAGCAAATCGCTGGAAATGCTGATCTGTTTCGGGTCGCGAGCAGGAAAATCACGTGACAGGCGGGGATTTCCGCCGTTTCAGCGCCAGGCTGGGACGCAACATGCCGCCGGTGTGTTGGGTGCCGCCGCTTACAGGACATGCACATGAACATTGCCGCCGATTACATCGTCAAAGATCTGGCGCTCGCCGACTTTGGCCGCAAGGAATTGAACATCGCCGAGGCCGAAATGCCGGGTCTGATGGCCTGTCGCGCAGAATATGGTCCTTCGCAGCCGCTCAAGGGCGCCCGTATCGCCGGGTCGCTGCATATGACCATTCAGACGGCCGTGCTGATAGAAACGCTCAAGGTGCTCGGCGCGGATATCCGCTGGGTGTCGTGCAACATCTATTCGACCCAGGACCATGCGGCTGCTGCGATCGCTGCGGCCGGGATCCCGGTGTTTGCTTATAAGGGCGAAACGCTCACAGAATACTGGGATTACACGGCAAAGTTGTTCGATTGGCATGGCGGCGGAATGCCGAACATGATTCTGGACGATGGCGGCGACGCAACCATGTTCGTGCATCTGGGTCTGCGCGCCGAAAATGGCGACGCCGGGTTCCTCGACACGCCGGGTTCGGAAGAAGAAGAGATCTTCTTTGCGTTGCTCAAGAAGAAGCTTGTTGAAAAGCCCAAGGGCTGGTTTGCCGAATTGGCCGCTTCGATCAAGGGCGTTTCGGAAGAGACCACGACGGGCGTGCATCGTCTTTATGAGATGCAGAAGGCTGGGACGCTGTTGTTCCCGGCGATCAACGTCAACGATGCGGTCACCAAATCGAAGTTCGACAACCTCTATGGCTGCCGCGAAAGCCTCGTTGACGCGATCCGCCGCGGCACCGACGTGATGATGGCTGGCAAGGTTGCGTTCGTTGCAGGCTTCGGCGACGTGGGCAAGGGCTCGGCTGCATCGCTGCGTCAGGCTGGATGCCGGGTCTTGGTATCCGAAATTGATCCGATCTGCGCTTTGCAGGCCGCGATGGAAGGTTATGAGGTCGTCACGCTGGACGATGCCGTCAGCCGCGCCGACATTTTCGTCACCGCGACCGGCAACAAAGACATCATCACCGTCGACGACATGCGGAAAATGAAAGACCGCGCGATCGTTTGCAATATCGGCCACTTCGACAACGAAATTCAGGTTGCCGGGCTGAAGAACTTCAAGTGGAACAACATCAAGCCGCAGGTCGACGAAATCGAGCTTGGCCCCAACCGCCGCATTCTGCTGCTGTCGGAAGGCCGTCTCGTCAACCTCGGCAACGCGATGGGTCACCCGTCGTTCGTGATGTCAGCGTCGTTCACAAACCAGACGCTGGCGCAGATCGAACTGTGGACCTCGCACGCCAAGTACGAGAAGAAGGTCTACACGTTGCCCAAGCACCTGGACGAGAAAGTCGCTATGCTGCACTTAGCCAAGGTCGGTGCCACGCTGACCAAATTGCGCCCGGAACAAGCCAGCTATATCGGCGTGCCGGAGTCTGGCCCGTTCAAGCCGGATCATTACCGGTATTGATGGCTGGGCGCTGCGAATGTGCGGCGCTTTCGAACAGGTAGAAATCGAGACGCCCGGCTTCCAAGAAGCCGGGCGTTTTTTGTATTAGTTTCAGGTGTGTGTCAGCGCTTGTTGAGGTGGATTGAGACACAGTGCCGAATTGTTTGTCTGTGCGCTTCGTTTGCGCTGGCGGCGCGCTAGGCTGGTGCGCATACTGGGGGAGATGATTCGGATGTTTATGCTTCGGGCGCGGTTGCTCCACCGTTTCCGCACGCTGCATGAATGTCGTCGCACCTTACCAGTTGTCGCGTCCTGGAAGGCAGCCAACCCACTATTTTGGTCTTCAAGATGCGCATTTCCGCTGCCAAAACCCACGAGTCGGCTGCCAGCCCGTTGCCCGATCTGGCGATCCTGGGCGCTATCAGTTTAGCGGCCGTGGTTGTTTTAGTGCTGACCTTTGCCGGGCAGGCGAGCGAACGTCCCGTCATTTCAGGCGATCAGCTGACAGTCATCGCGCTCGTGTGTGCCATGACGCTGATGACCGGGGTGACGGTATTGCAGTTCGTGCGCTCGATCCGGCGCGACGTTCTGGCAGCCAAGGCTGAAAACGTCGTTCTGCGTCAACGGCTCGTGGGAGCTGAAAGCATTCTCAAGGCCGAGCCGCAGATCCTCATTCATTGGGAGCCGGGACAGCCGCTCAGCGTGGTGACCCATGCGCTGACATCGGTGCCGGGTGTGCCGTCTAATCACCGGGACCTCGTGCGGTTTGGGGGATGGCTGGAAGCGGATGCGGCAGCCGAACTGAAATCGGGACTTGATGCCTTGTTTGAGGGCGGCCGGGCTTTCAGCGTGATTGCCAAGACGATGGCTGGCGGACATCTCGAAATCGAAGGCCGGACGGCGGGCGGGCGGGCGATCCTGCGGATGCGCGATGTGGCGGGCTACAAGCGGGAACTGGCACGGATCGTCGATACGCACGGCCAGCTCACGCGCGACATCGAAGCCGGACGGGCGTTGCTCAACAGTCTGCCGAGCCCGGTCTGGATCAAAGGGGCCGACGGTCGGATCGTGTGGGTCAACCGGGCCTACCGGTTGGCAGTGGATGCGACCAGCGATCTTGAAGTGCGCGACCGGCAGATCGAATTGCTGGAGACGCGACAGCGCCAAAGCGTGGAAGCGGCGCTGACGCGCGGGATTTCCTACCGCGAGCGGATGCCGCTGGTGATCGGTGGGACGAAGAAGCCGCACGAACTGGTTGTGTTGCCGGTGACTGGCGGACAGGCAGCGGTGGCGCTCGATATCACTGCGGTCGAGCAGGCGCAGGGCGAACTCGACCGGCAAAGTGCGGCCTACGAGCGGACGCTCGATAAGGTCGCAACGGCGGTGGCGATTTTCTCGCCGGACCGTAAGCTCGCGTATTTCAACGAGGCGTACCGCCGTTTGTGGCAGCTCGATCCGGTGTGGCTCAAAACGCAGCCGGTGGAAAGCGCATTGCTCGACCGTCTGCGGGAAGTCGGGCGGCTGCCCGAGACGGTCAACTATCGCGACTGGAAGGCGAAGTTTCTGACGCGGGTGAGGGCCAGCTCCAATACCGAGGAGCAATGGTATCTGCCGGATGGCCGGACGCTGCAGGTGCTGGCTGAAAGCCGCGACGACGGCGGGATTACCTATCTGTATGTCGATCAGACCGAGCGGCTGGCGCACGAAAGCCGCTACAATCAGCAAATTACCTCGCAACGCGAGACGCTCGACAGCCTTAAAGAAGGGGTGGCGGTGTTTGGTACCGACGGTCGCCTCAAGTTCAACAACACCGCGTTTGCCTCGATCTGGAAGCTCGACGAGACGATTGCCGAAAGCAAGCCGCACATCGATGCGATCATCGCCCGCGTTCAGGCGCTGGACGACGAGCCTGAGATCTGGTCGTCGATTTCAAGTTCGATCACGGCGTTTTCGGACGAGCGGGTCCCGCTCGAAGGGGTGATGACGCGGTGCGATCAAACGATGATCGCTTATGCGGCGATGCCGCTGCCGGACGGCGCGACGCTGGTGACGTTCACGGATATCACAGACAGCAAGCGCTATGAGCGGGCATTGGAAGAGCGCAACGAGGCGCTGATCACGGCGGACCGGCTCAAGAGCCAGTTCATCGGGCATGTCTCTTATGAATTGCGCACGCCGCTGACCAACATCATCGGGTTCAACGAGTTGCTATCGAGCCCGTTGATCGGGCCGCTCAACTCCAAGCAACGCGAATATCTGTCCGACATTACGTTTTCATCGAAAGCGTTGCTGGCGATCATCGACGATATTCTCGATCTGGCAACGATTGACGCGGGTGCTTTGGAGCTGAAGCTTGCGCCGGTCTCGGTGGGCCGCGTGATCGACGCGGCGATTGAGGGGGTGCGCGACCGGGCGATCCAAGCGAAGCTGACCATCGACATCGGGCAGGCGGACGATGCGGAGGATTTCGTCGCCGACGAAGCGCGGGTTTGTCAGATCCTGTACAATCTGGTGTCGAATGCTGTCGGGTTTTCGCGGACCGGCGACACCATCGAGATCAATGCCTGGCGCGAGGCGGGGATGATGAAGTTCTGCGTGATCGACAACGGCGTTGGCATTCCAAAAGAGCAGCAGGCGCGGGTGTTCGAGCGGTTCGAAAGCCGGTCGCAGGGGTCCAATCATCGCGGCGCGGGGCTCGGGTTGTCGATTGTGAAAAGCCTCGTCGATCTACATGGCGGGACTGTATCGTTTGAGAGCGAGCCGGGACGAGGGACGAAGGTCGTGGTGGCGTTCCCCGAACGTAGGGACGACGCGGCGGAGTTTGCCTCCGGTTCGCTTGCAGCGCCCGCGACCGACGTTGCCGATGCCGATGCGGGCAACGTCTATGTTCCAGGGCTGAAGCCAAGTGTGATGTGAGGGTTTGCGCGTCACAAGACGGGTTGTTGCGTTCGTCGTCCTTCTCATCGGAAAACCGGTCCCTCCGCCTTCGCGGGGCATGCCGTTTTGGAAGCAACTCTTGGTCCGCCCGCCTAGAGGTTAACCGTTCCGACTGCGGATCAGCCAATCCATACGGTTGTTCTACGCCAATTTATTGAGCTTTTGGGCTGTTGCTGCCGGCGACCGCTTTGGGCATACAAGCGGCGTGTTAAGATTGATTGATAATATGAACCGTTCACGCTAGTCGGAATGGTTAGGAATGTGTTACCCGACGGGTCGAAATCGGGCGGACGGAAAGCCAAGGCTTTAATTTTACCGGGGTATTGGGATGGCCTTCACGGCTATGAGTTCGGACCGCGTTGGGCCGCTTGAGCATTATGGGCCAAGTCGGACGGTCGATCGGGTTTTGGTTCTCGACATTCTGCGGGGGGTTGCCGCACTTTGCGTCGTGCTCATGCACGGGAGAAGTTTGTTTTGGGTCGGGCTTGGTCCTTATGCCGAAGCACATCCGATGGACATTTCGCCTTCATCGTTGCTCGCTTACGCGCTTGCTCCGTTAACGTTCGGGGCCATCGGTGTTTCGCTGCTGTTTGTGCTGAGTGGTTATGTGATCCATCGCGGTTCGGCCCGAATGTTGGGAGAGGGTCAGGGCGGGTTTGATACCTGGTCGTTTTACAAGCGCCGCTTCTTGCGAATTTACCCAACGCTGTTGCTTGCGCTGCTGGTCACTGTCATTTGTGACAGTGTTTCCCGAGAATACATGCCTGCCAGTTTCTTTGGGGATACCAGTTTCTGGGGGCTTGTTTCGAGCGGGCTGGCGCTGCAGGGCATTGTAACCGACCCCTATGGTTCGAACACCCCGTTGTGGTCGCTCGCCATCGAAATCCAATTCTACCTCGTCTATCCCTTCGCGCTGCTGATCCGTGGCCGCGTTGGCATGGATGAGATGATGGCGCTGGCGATTGTTTTCAGCCTTTTGGGCGCAATTGTCTTGCACTCTCAGGGCATTACGGCCTTTCCACAGTTCTATGTCGCATGGTGGGCCGGGGCCTACATCGCTGATCGGGAAGCCGCGCGGCGACCTTTGCCGCAGCTCTGGCCGTGGTTTGCTGCAGCTTTCCTCGTCATGGGTTGCGTCACTTACGCGGTCAAGCTCTGCTCGCTCGGAATCGTGTTGTGGGCCATCGGTCTTGCGCCAGTCCTTGCCCATCTTGTCCAAAAGGATTTCGGTCGCATTCCGGCTGCGCCCGCTCTGACCACCCTTGGGCGCTTCAGCTACACACTTTATGCCGTTCATTTTCCGTTGCTTGTGCTGGCGAGCGCGGTCTTGTTCAGCGGCGTCAAGCAGACAAACATCGTTTGGACCCTCGCCCTCACGGCCGTGACGGTCGTTGCGTGTTACGGCGCTTATTGGCTGGTGGAGCGTCCGAGTGTGCGCATGCTCGAAACGATGCGGAGGTAGCTGATGAACGTCTCGTACATGCGTCGAGCTTATGAACCCTCACGCGAACGCCCGCTGATTGCTGGCGCGTTCCATCGCGACATGCCGCTGCATATGCCGCTGGCGCATATTCGACGGGCGTTCCATGGGCGTAAACTCCAGGCGGCGCTGATTGGTCATCCCATATTCCGTCTGCCTCATGACGTTTGCGCCAGCCAGCCGAATGAAAGTCAACTCGCTGAAAATTTTGCGTATTTTCAGTCCCAGGCAGTTTCCAGGCCGCACCACCTCGATTTTCTTTTGTCACAGTTCGAAGCGGATGCCTTCGATGAGGCTTCGCTGGACGACTGGGTGGCGACGTTCGGCCAGATGCTGGTGCCGTCGGTCGCTCAAGTGAACGCCCTGCAGAACGGCAACATTTACTGGACGGGGGAACTGGCGGGCCTCAACGTCGTGCTCGCAATCGCCATCACACTCGGCGATCAGGCGATCGGCCGTGGCACACGGTGGCGTTGGGAGGCTGATGCTGCGGCGCGTGGTTCGAATGCGATGTTGGTGGCTGGCGAGCGCCGGTGCGATCTCGTCAAGGAGGTCGCTGTTTGCTGCCTTAATGCGCGGCGGGATGGTGCTGGGCTTGGTCTGCTGCGCGCCAGGCTTTCAGCCGAATAATCGTCCTTTTGCTCGTCGCTGGCGGGATGAACGGGTTGCATCGCAGGCACCTCGTTATGGAGTTGGCCGGGCGAGGTGTGCTAGCTCAGGGTATGGCAAATCTGTTTGAAGCAGCTGGGATGGAGAAGGGGGCACCGCGTCCGCTGGCGGACCGGTTGCGGCCGCAGATGTTGGGCGATGTGGTCGGTCAGGATCATATTGTTGGACACGCGGGGACGCTAACGCGGTTCTTGGCCAGCGGGCGTTTGCCGAGCCTGATCCTGTGGGGTCCGCCCGGGTGCGGGAAGACGACGGTGGCGCGGTTGATCGCGGATCAGAGCGGCCTTGAGTTAGAGCAATTGTCGGCGATTTTTTCCGGCGTGCAGGATTTACGTAAGGCATTCGAGCGCGCCAAGGCTCAGCGCGAGCAGGGGCGGGGCACGCTGCTGTTTGTCGATGAGATTCACCGATTCAACAAAGCACAGCAGGACAGCTTTCTGCCGTACATGGAAGATGGCACGATCACGCTCGTGGGGGCGACGACAGAGAACCCGAGCTTTGAGCTAAATGCTGCGGTGCTGTCGCGGGCGACGGTTCTGGTTTTCAACCGGATTGATGACACGGCGCAGGAGGCTTTGCTCGTTCGAGCCGAGGGTGCGGAAGGGCGGGCGTTGCCGCTGGACGCCGATGCGCGGGCGGCGATGATCGCGATGGCCGATGGCGACGGGCGCGCGATGATCAATCTGGCAGCGGACGTGTTTGCCGGGGTGGCGCCGGGGGGGCAGGCGCTTGATCGGGCGGGACTCGTCAAGGTCGTTCTGCGGCGAGCGCCGCTTTATGACAAGTCGGGCGATGGGCATTACAACCTGATCAGTGCCTTGCATAAGGCGGTGCGCGGTTCGGACCCGGACGCGGCTCTGTATTATCTGTGCCGGATGCTGGATGCGGGCGAGGACCGGCTGTTCATTGCGCGCCGGCTGGTGCGGATGGCGGTTGAGGATATCGGGCTGGCGGATCCGCAAGCGGTGCATCAGGCCCTGGCGGCAAAGGACGCGTTCGATTTTCTAGGCTCGCCGGAAGCGGAGTTGGCGCTGGCGCAGGCGACGGTTTATCTGGCGACTGCGCCAAAATCGAATGCGGTTTACGTTGCCTATAAGGCTGCGATGAGGGCTGCCAAGCAGCATGGCAGTCTGCCGCCGCCGAAGCACATTTTGAATGCGCCGACCTCGTTGATGGAAGACCAGGGGTATGGCGAGGGCTATCAATATGATCACGACGCGCCCGACGGGTTTTCGGGACAGAATTATTTCCCCGAGGCGATGGGGCGGGTCCTGTTTTATGATCCGCCCGAGCGTGGGTTTGAACGCGAAATCAAGAAGCGGCTGGTGTACTGGGACGGGCTGCGGAAGAAGCGGTAGGGCTAGGGTCTGTCCGACTTTGATTGAATTAAAGACAGACCCGAGCTCTTTGTTTTGTCGTGCTTCTTTCGGGAAAACCGCTCACACCCCCGCTTTCGCGGGGCCATGCTTTTCCGGAAGCACTGTAGGAACCTATATTCCCTGCCCCCCCCGTTAGGCCTCAGCGATGGCTGGGGGCGTAGACGGTGGCGTCATTCGTCGGCTTCATGGTCGTGGTGTCCACGTACTGCGAGAGGCACGCGATGGTGCTGCGGGTCAGGGTGAAGTTCACCGAACCTTTATTGCAGCGGTAGGCTTCATTGCAATACGGCTTGGCAACGCCGCGGATGCGGTAGGTGTCGGGCAGGTCGGCGCATTCGGTCGTGCCGTTTGGCTGCATCCAGCACACGTAGTACGTGCGCGATCCGGCGAAGGATTGTGTCGGTATCAGTGCCAAGGCAGCAGCAGCGGTGGCGAGGGCGAGCAATGTGTTACGCATGAAAATACCTCTGTCTCAGGCGCGGTCGCGGGACCGGCCAGGTTGCTAATATGACCGTGTTGGAAGCCCCAGCCCCCGACACGGGGGATACATTATCTGCCAAAATCGTTATGTGCAGTATCGTGATGAATAATCTCTGGCCGTAGTAAAATTGCCACCCGTTGCGGCGTTTGGCGGTGCGTCTGCAAGTCAGGTCTGATGTTGCAGCCGGGGGGCTTCAACGCACCTGTGGCGTAACGCCGAAGGCCAAGCTAATGTAGGATACGGCTAATCAGCGAGGGCATGATGGTGCAATTCCGAGATCTTTGGCATGGGCATCCGATCAACGAATCGGTGCAGGCTCCCTGCATCGCGCCGCGCGAACTGACTAATCTGGAAGGTAGACTGATTCGACCAGGTTTTCCCGTGTTTCACAACCAGTGCGCGATCCGGATGGGGGTCGCCTTCCAACGGGCCGGAATTCAGCCTAGTCAGCTCACGGGATGCACGACGTGTGGGGTGCATCATCGCGACGAGATGCATTACATCAATGCGTCGCAGCTTGCGCAGGCGTTTGCGCGTGCGAACATTGATGGGGTCGGCCAAATCGAAAAGATTTCGGGGGCAGACGCGAAGATGTTCTACCCCCAGATTTTCGGGCGGACCGGCGTGCTTTACATCAACGATTATTGGTACCGGACCACGGACCAGCCCGGCAGGCCGACCGGCGATCACATGGACATGTGGAATGGATACCGGTCGTCGGCCAAGTGGCTGATGGAGTGGTTTTCGTGGGCGGGGTATTACTCGAACTATGCCGGTGCCAAGGAGCTGTGGTTCTGGGAGGTGAAATGATGCGGTACGTCATTGCGATGGTATTTGCGGTCATCGGCGCGGCGCTGATGATGGCGTTTATCTCGTCGGATCTGGCCTCGGGGATCGTCGCCACCCGGCGGTTCGATAACCCCGACGACGTTGCGGACATGCATACGGCGCTGTTCATGGCGTTTAATGCTGTAGGACTTGTGGGTGGATGGATTTTAGGCTGGCTGTTTTCCGGCCGCGTGGTGCGGCCTGCGCCAGTGCCCGAGTGAGCGAGCGCCGTTTTAAGACAAGCTTGACGCTCTGATCCACCATGAGGGGTGGGTTTGCATGAGGGCGGATGCGGCGGCATGGGCTGAGGCCATGTCGGGAAAGATGCCGAAGCAGGTCGGGCCGCCCCCGGACAGTTGGGCCAGTTCGCACTTGGGGCAGGTAACTAGGGCCGAAAGCACATCGTCGATTATAGGGACGACGGCGCGTGCGGCGGGCAGCAGGTCGTTGCCCGTTGTGCGCATGTGGGCAAGCACGTCGGCGCGGCTTGAGACTGCTGCGGACGCCACGGCTGCGGTTGCGGCGGCGAGCGGGGGCGCTGAGAGTTTTCGGAAAACCTGGGCGGTTTTATCGGCGGGGACGGGGACCTGGGGGTTTGCCAATACAGCGCACAGCGGGGCGATGGGTGTAAGCGTCAGCCGTTCGCCGATGCCGCGCATGGTCTGTGCGGTCGACTGAAGGCAGACCGGGACGTCGGCACCAATGCGGGTTGCAAGGGCAGACCAGTCGACGTTGCGCGACGCTAATGGGTTTGCACGGCGTATGGCGGTGATGAGGGCGGCAGCGTCTGCCGAGCCGCCGCCGATTCCGGCTGCGATGGGCAGATGCTTGTCGAGCAGGACGTCGCCCAGAGTGAGGTCTGGGGCGGTGCGGGCTATGAGATCGAGTGTAACGCCGATGAGGTTTTCGCCAGCGAGGGATGAGCCGAATGGGCCGGTGGTTGTGACGCGGCGGGTCGAGGCGGGGGTGAGCGTTACGGTGTCGGCAACGTCTTGGGCAAAGGCCACGAGGCTTTCGAGTTCATGGTAGCCGTCGGGGCGGCGTCCGAGAATGCGGAGGGTCAGGTTGACTTTGGGCAGCGCCCGGATGGTGATCGGTTGCACGGGCGCTGATCGCTTATTCGACGGTTGGATCCTTTGCGATCGGGCTCTTGGGCGCGGAATCGCGTTTGCGAGGCGCGATCGTCGAGACCTGACGCGGCTTGACCGGGGCTGGTTTGGCGGCCTGGGATTTGGTGGAGGGCAGTCCCCGCGCGAGCTTCTCTTTGATTTTTTCGATGTCCTCGGGCTCAGGGTTCAGGCTGAGCGCTTGATCCCACTGGAAGCGGGCCTCGGTAGTGCGGCCGACGCGCCACAGCGCATCACCGAGGTGGTCGTTGAGGGTTGGATCGTCAGGGCGCAGTTCGACAGCACGCTCGAGGTATTTTACCGACTCCTTGAAGTCGCCCAGCTTAAAGTATGCCCAGCCGAGACTGTCGACGATGTAGCCGTCGTCGGGACGCAAGGAGACGGCTTTCTCGATGAGGCTCAAACCTTGGGCGAGGTTCACGCCCTGATCGACCCAAGAGTAGCCGAGATAGTTCAGCACGAGTGGCTGATCGGGGAACAGGACGAGGGCCTTCTGTAGGTCAGCTTCGGCGGCCGGCCAGTTCTTCAGGCGTTCGAGGCAGGTGCCGCGCGAGTAGTAGTAGGCCCAGTGGCGCTTTTCCGGCTTGACGATGAGCTTGATGGCTTTGGAATAATATTCGACGGCTTCATCATAGCGTTTGCGGGCCCGCATGATGTTGCCGATGGCTTCGAGCGGGCGCAGGTCGGACGCATGTTCTTTAGCGACGGCCTGGAGCAGGGACTTGGCCTCGTCCACCTTTTCAAGCGAATTGAGGTTGAATGCCTTGCGGATGTCGATGCTGGATTGAAGCGGCGTGCCGCGCATGATGCGGTCATAGGTGTCATTTGCGGCCTGGAATTTCTTCAGGCTTTCATAGGTGTTCGACAGTGCCGCAAGGGCGAATGAATGCTTGGGCTCGATGTAAAGCGCCAACTGGAGATAGACGATGCCGAGATTGACGCCGCCTTCACCGGTCAAGGCTTCGCCCAAGCCGTAAAAGACTTCGGCAATGCCGTCCTGAGGTGTCTTCACCAGCAGGCCGACGCGTTCACCGGCATTGATCCGGTCGCGCAGGTCGCGGGCCAGCGGGTGGCCGTCGCCTTGCTGGCGGTCGAGGTGTTCTCTCAGGATCGTCTTGGCGAGCGTGGTGTCACCGGCATTGGCAGCGGAGTGCGAATAGGCCATGGCCGTGCGCAGGGTCTTATTGTCCTGCTTGAACACTTTTTCAAACGCACTGCGGGCTTCGTTGAATCGTCCGCCGATGTCGGCGATCAGGCCGCGGTGGTAGTAAAGATAAAATTGTGCCCACTCAGCCTGTTTGGGCGTGTCGATGACGTTCAAGCCGCCCTGGAGGTCGCCTGCGGCGGCCTTGATCCAGGCGCGGGCAATCGAGGCGGTGAGTTCGCCAATCGGGCCTTCGCCAGCAACCTTCATATGGGCGTCGGCGGTCGCGTAATCACCGGCCTTGAAGGCGGTGAGCGCGATCAGAGTCTGGGCCATCCGGTTGGTTGGCTGGGAGACGATCAGGCGTTCGGCTAGGGCCTGGGCGCGGTCGAAGCGGCCAGCGGCTAACTCCATTTGGAAGGTGTGTTCCAGCAGAACGTTATCGGCTTGGCTGCGTTCAAGGGCTGCTTTGTAGAATTCGGCGGCACGCTCGGGATCGTGCTCGGCGCGGGCGAAGCGTCCGGCGAGGTAGCTTCCGATCAGATTTGGCTGGTCGAGCGCGTCTTCTGCGACGGTTTTTGCGAGCAGAGCGGATGAGAACGAGGCCCAGATGGCGACAACCCCGACAAGCGTGACCGCGGACAGGGTTCCCCGCCAGACGGCCGCGAGCCTTTTGGCCGGGCCAGCGCCGTCCGTGCCAGGCTGCATTTTGGGACGTGCAAGGCAGGCTGTACGGTTGGCCATGGCGACTTCTTGCATGTCGACGGCGTTACGCATTGCGTTCGGGCTTGGCGCTGCGTTCAGGCTTCGCGCGGCTGCGAGCTTGAGTGAACGTGAGGGGAGGCCTGCTCGCATTCGTTGTTATTCCTTCACTCGTGCGGATGCCCCGTGCAGTCTTAGTGGGTTGTCGTCTGGGCAGTTATCGGCAGCTTGTTACGCGATCTGCGGGAAAGTCATTCGAGTAATACTGTCAGTCTTCCAAGCTAACACACTGGCGGAGTTTGGCGAGTATGTGACGCGGATTTGACCATCAATCTTGTCGCTTACCTTGCCAAGCCCTAAATCCGTCGACCCGTTCAGCAGCTTTCACATATTTACCGGCAAATATGAGACGGGTGCGTTAATTTCTGGATAGGTTCGACGTCAAATCACCACGGTGCTGCGGCCCGAATGTCGTGTTCGGGATGCCGATACCGCCGACGGTGGACATTGCGGACACGCCGACGTCGAGCCCTGCACCGCCAGTGGCGGCGATGCAAGGTTTGGGTGCAAGGCTTGCGACCGGTCGTTGCGACCGTCGCGTTTACATTCCAGCGTAGTTTGGACCGCCGCCGCCTTCGGGGCAAACCCAAGTGATGTTCTGCGAGGGGTCTTTGATGTCGCAGGTTTTACAATGGACGCAGTTTTGCGCGTTGATCTGGAAACGCGGTTTGCCGTCCGCGCCGGTTAGAATTTCGTATACGCCGGCCGGGCAATAGCGCGTCGCGGGTTCGGCGTACTCGGGCAGGTTAACGTCGATCGGGATTTTGGCGTCAGTCAGCCTCAAGTGTACGGGTTGCTCTTCTTCGTGGTTGGTCGCGGAGAAGGACACGCTCGTCAGCTTATCGAAGGTTAGCACCCCATCGGGCTTTGGGTAGGCGATCGGCTTGTAGCTGGCGGCCTTGCCGGTCGCCTGTGCGTCGGTTTTGCCGTGCTTTAACGTGTAGCCGAAGCCGACGCCTTTGATGAGGGTATTGGCCCACATGTCGAGCCCGCCGAGACCGATCCCTAGCAGGGTGCCGAGTTTCGACCACAAGGGTTTGACGTTGCGGACGGGCTTGAGATCGGCGGCGATCGGGCCGCTGCGGACGTCAGCTTCATAGGCCGTCAGGACATCGTGGGCGCGGCCCGCTGTGAGCGCTTCGGAGACGGCTTCGGCTGCGGCGATGCCTGACAGGATCGCATTATGGCTGCCTTTGATGCGGGGAACGTTGACCATGCCGGCTGCGCAGCCGAGCAGGGCCCCGCCGGGGAAGGCGAGCTTGGGAAGCGATTGCCAGCCGCCTTCGGTGATGGCACGTGCGCCATAGGAAAGGCGGCGGCCGCCTTCGAAGACTGGGGCGATGGCTGGGTGGGTTTTGAAGCGCTGGAACTCGTCATAGGGGGAGAGATAGGGATTGGCGTAGTTCAGGTGCATCACGAAGCCGACGGCCACGAGGTTGTCGCCGTAATGGTAGAGAAATGAGCCGCCGCCGGTCCAATTGTTCAGCGGCCAGCCGAACGAATGCTGGACCAGGCCCTTCTTGTGTTGCTCGGGTTTGACTTGCCAGAGTTCTTTGAGGCCGATGCCGTACTTTTGGGGTTCGCAATCTTCGGTCAGGTTGAATTTCGCAAGCAGTACCTTGGTCAGGGAGCCGCGAGCGCCTTCAGCGAACAGTGTGTACTTGCCGCGCAATTCCATGCCGCGAACGAAGCTGTCTTTGGGGTGGCCTTCGCGGTCGAGACCCATGTCGCCGGTGGCTACGCCTGCGACAGAGCCGTCGTCGTTGTAGACGATTTCGCTAGCGGCAAAGCCTGGGTAGATCTCGACCCCGAGGTCGGCGGCCTGTTCGCCCAGCCACTTGGTCAGCGCGCCGAGGCTGATAATGTAGTTGCCGTGATTGTTCATCAGCGGCGGCATCATGAAGTTTGGCAGCTTCAGATCGCCGGAATGACCGAGGTAGAGGAATTTGTCACGGGTGACTTCCGTATCGACGGGAGCGCCGCGCAGCTTCCAGTCGGGAATGAGCGTGTTCAGGCCGATGGGGTCAATGACCGCTCCGGAGAGAATGTGTGCGCCGACTTCCGCGCCTTTTTCGAGGACCACCACGGAGATTTCAGTGCCTTGCTCGGCGGCGAGCTGTTTGAGACGGATTGCGGAAGCAAGGCCGGCCGGGCCTGCGCCGACAATGACGACGTCGAAGTCCATTGCTTCGCGCGGCGGCAGTGAGGCTCCGTTTCGTGCCATGGGTGTTGGTCCTATCGAGAAGTGGCCGGGTGAACACCGGCTGAGGCGGAAAATGGGGATCGTCGCAGTTAGGTCGCAGGCGTTGCGACCGTCAAGCGGGTCGCGCGTTTCCCTTTAGGTGGGGTTGCGACGGCAGCGGTGAAAATCTGGCACGCGTTGACGTTGACGTTGACTTGGGGCTTTTGGCTGAGGTGGACGGGGCGAGGGGATGTTCTGCTGGGTTGGCACGATGACGGTTGGTGTTTGTGGGGTTGCGCCGTTATGAATGGCTGCATGACCGAAACGCTTGATACGCCCCAGCGGATTGCGGCTCTCCTTGCGTGGTATCGCGAGATGGGCGTGACAGCCGTCCTTCAAGATGCGCCCGTCGATTGGACGGCGCGGGGCGATGTTGCGCCGGGCGCTCACTATGCCATGCCAGCGGGCGCGCGGAGGGCCGGGGACCGCAGCGGTGGGGCGACTGCTGCTGCGCCGAGACCTGCTGGGACGCCGGTGCGGCGCGAGCCGCTGCCCATCGACGGCGCGACGCGCGGGGCTAGCGCCGCCGGTCCACGTCCGGCTCCGGCTTTCCCAACAAGACCCGCGCCTGCGGTGCGTCCAGTCGAGCGGGCAGCGCCAAACGTGCGCACGTTCGATTCGGCAGGCGGAGGCGGGGCTGGCGGGGTGCCGGTAAAAATCGACGCCGCGACGCTTGCAGCGCTTGGTGAAGCGCTTGTTGCGTTTGAGGGGTGCGCGCTTAAGACCACGGCCAAAACGATGTGCCTATTCCGGGGCGCTGAGACGGCGCGTCTGATGGTGATTGGCGAGGCGCCAGGTCGGGAGGAAGATTTAGCCGGTCAGCCGTTTTTGGGTCCGCCGGGGCAATTGCTCGACCGCATGTTGGCCGCGATCGGGTTGGGCTCTGGCGATGTCCACATGACGAATATGGTCTACTGGCGGCCACCGGGCAACCGTAAGCCAACGGCGCAGGAGATGGCCGCATGTGCGCCGTTTCTGGCTCGCCAGATCGAACTCGTTGCGCCAGATATCGTGATCCTGCTCGGCGAAGCCACCGCGCGGCATATGCTGGGGACCAGCGAGGTGATCACGAAACTGCGCGGTCAATGGCGAGAGATCACGGTCGGCGGTCGCCCGATCAAGGCGATTGCGACGCTCGACCCGGCCTTTGTGCTGAAGGCTGCGGCGTCGAAGCGTCAGGTCTGGCGGGACTTGCAGACAATCAAGGGCGCGCTGTAGACGACGCATCCGGTAAGGGCTTGTTCAACAACACTGCGAACAATTGTTCGCGGTTAACTCCCGGCCAGGAAACCTTAGAGTAGCGTTGACCTTGTTGTGCCAACTTTGGGTCCGCCCCGGCTTTGTTGGTTGCAAAGACGGTCACTAAGTCCTTGTTTGGTTATGCTTCTGCGTGAAAGCTGGTTTCTCCGCTCACCTCAGCGGTCGCATGGTTTTCCAGAAGCAGTCTAGCGAAAGTCAGTCCCGTGCGTGCAGGCGTTGTATACTTGAGACCCAAGCAGGTTGTTTTTGTCCGCTCGACGGGTCCTTACGCGGTCTCATCCGTTACCGCGTGGGATGGGATGCTGGCCTGGATCAACCGGCACAACCTCACGGGCGAAATCACTTGCGGATACGGACTGGCGCTCGATCATCCAGATTCGACACTACCGCAAGAATTCCGGTATGACGCCTGCATCGCACTGCCCGAAGGCTTCATCGCGCCGCGCGAAGATGCGCTGCCGTTCGAAACCCTTCCCGGCGGGGCGTTTGCGCGCATACGCCATACCGGCAGCTACGAGACGGTCCGGTCGTCGATCACGCTCGTGCGCGACCAATGGCTGAGCGCGCAGCCCCATCTGCTGACCGATCGCCGACGGCCGATGATGACGATCTATCTGGGGCACCCCCAATTGCAGGATGTTGAGAGCCTTCGGTGCGACGTGTGCATTCCAGTGCGGACCGAGCATGAAGAGGCGTTCAAGCGCTCCGCGTTCAATAAGTCGCAAGCTGCGTGATCCTGCGCCTGGGTGCTGTCATTGTGCGAGCGCGAATGTGTCTCGCGCCCGGGCGGCGGGCAAGGTAAAGCATAGAGACGTTCACAAACGGGAGTGCGCCATGGCACGCATCGATGAAACACGCCCCTTCATTCCGGTCCGGATCGCGGTTTTGACCGTGTCGGATACCCGGACGGTGGCGGACGACAAATCTGGCGATGCGTTAGTGGGGATGATCGGGGACGCTGGCCATACACTGGGGGGGCGGGCGATCGTTCGAGACGATGTCGAAGCGATCCGTGCAACGGTTACGGCTTGGATCAACGATCCCGCGATCGACGTGGTCATATCGACCGGGGGGACGGGCTTTACCGGGCGGGATGTGACGCCCGAGGCACTCACGCCGTTGTTTGAAAAGACGATCGAGGGTTTTGCGATCGTATTCCACATGCAGTCTTATGCAAAGATCGAAACGTCTACGATCCAGTCGCGTGCGTGTGCTGGACTGGTGCGCGGGACCTATGTGTTTTGCCTGCCGGGGTCGCCGGGGGCCTGCCGGGATGCATGGAACGGGATCTTAAAATGGCAGTTCGATAACCGTCATCGGCCCTGTAACTTCGTCGAAATCATGCCACGGTTGGACGAACACCTTAAGCCATCCTGAGTGTGGTCAAGTGCATCGAGTAGTTCGCGTTCGGTGCGGTCGTGAGGTGAGGCTGGGCGTTTTGCAGCGTTCGGTTTCTTGGGCTTTGGTTTATGGGGCAGCCGTGGCAGGTGGCCCAGTCTTCGCTTGATCACCGTACACCTCAATCGACACGTCTGAATTTTTGATGGAGCACGACAACGTCTCATTGTCGTGCTCGCATATCAGGACACGGTAGCGAGGTTGGGATGGCCTGTCGCGCGCGACGCCGATTTCCTATGCCGAAATGTGTTTATATGTCAGCAGGTTCAATCCGAGTGCCTGATTTATGGGCGGATCGGATCATTGGTGTGTTGCGATTTCATCATGCTACGGGAACAAACGCGTAACCATTCCCGTCCTTCGCCATCCGGCCCGCACCCGGCATTCCGAAATGGTAGCCGGTGATGACGGCGTTATCGGCCACGGCGCGGTCGAACAGGCGGCGGCGCACGGCTTCTGCTGTAACCGGGTCGCGATCAAACTGGACGTGCCAGCCAGGGTTCTTGACGAACAAGGCCGGAACGTTGGCTGTGTCGGACAGGACCATCAACTGGTCTTTACCCAAGCCCATAACGTATGTCGTGTGGCCGGGCGTGTGGCCATGGGCTTCGATGGAGGAGATGCCGGGAACCACTTCGCTGCCTGCCTCGATCAACCGCACGTTCTTCCAGACCGCAAGCGTTGCCTGGATGCGCTTGGCAAGACCATGAGCGCCTTCGGGCAACTTGGCGAACACGCCTGCATCGCCCCAAAATGCCATTTCAGCGGCGGGCGCTATAATTTGTGCGTTGGGATAGACAGGTTCGTTAGTGCCCTTCGTCATCAGGCCGAAAATGTGATCGGGGTGAAAGTGGGTCAAAACAACGGTATCGATCTTAGAAGGGTCGATGCCGGCAGCTGCCATGCTGCCAGCCAGCAAGCCTGCAGTCGGCGCCAACTGCGCACCTGTGCCGCTGTCGAACATAATGGTTTTGCCGCCGATCTTCACGACCGTCACGGTGAATGGGATGCGTACGGCGTCGTCCGTCTGGCCACTGGCGCGGAGGGCAGCTTTGGTGTCGTCAACGGATGCGTTCTTGATGAAGCCATTGTCGTGGGGCTTGACGTTGACCCCATCGTAAAGGGTCGTGACTTCGATGTCGCCGACTTTGAACTTGTGAAAGCCCTTTACGGGGGAGGCTGCGTCCTGGGCGAACGCCGAGGGCATGAAAGACACTGCTTTGTCGAGGCCGAAGACGGCCGCAGCAGTGGTTGCGGTGATCACGACGGAACGGCGGCTGAGCGCTGACAAGAGACGTCTCCTGAGGTTGTGTTTGAACCGAGAGATCTAGTAAAAGTAAGGCCTGGGCTCCCCAGCTCCGAGTTTAGCGCGGGAGCTGCCGCGCCTAAATGCTCTGCGCTTGTTTGGGCGTTGGACCAAGCAAGCATGCAATGCGATTCATCGGAACGTTGAGGGCATAAAGCCCGATACTGCCGTAATAGCGCATCGCCCGATTGATGTAACCCTGCTGGCGGTGTCGAGCCGCGCTTGTCAAGGCGGTGGCACGCAAGCGCATCAGCCGTCGGCGGCCAATCCGTCTCGTGAGGTCGATGTCTTCGAGCATAGGGTATGGCTTGAAGCCGCCGACTTCGGTGTAGAGCGTGCGCGGGATCAACAGTCCTTGTTCGGCGTGCGATAAACCAAAAATGGCGGAGCTCCAGCGGGCCAGCATTTCTGTCGCACGCGGCTCGAAGCCTATGTCGTCCAGACCATAGCGAAAGACTGCAGCGGATGGTGGTCGGTCGCCATCTTCGATTTTGGAGATGTGCTGGCCGACTTCGCGATCCCAGCCATGATCCAGAACGCAATCGGGGTCGATAAACAGAAGCCACGAAAAACGAGCCTGCTGGGCGCCAGCTGTCAGTCTGTTGGCCCGCATGGGGCCGCCTGCGATCGTCACGGCGCCGAAGCCGTCGGCGATTGTAAGGGTCTCATCGCCCGATCCGCCGTCGACGATCACGACTTCGCGCACCAGACCTTGAACCGCTGCCGGGATCAAGCTCTCGAGTGTCGCCGCCAGGGTCGCGGCGGAGTTCAGTGTCGGTATCACAACGGAGATCATGAAAACTCTGTGACACGGGCAGGCCTGCCCGAGCAAGCGGATCGAGGTGCGATATGATTGCTATCATTCCGTGCGCCCTTCTTCTTCGGCTGCCTCCGTCAGCAAAATTACAACATCTGAGAGCCTACTGTCAACCTTTTGTTCTCTTTTGTTCTTTAATTATTCTATCTGGTCTGGTAGCCGTGACTGCGTCGAACGGAAAAAGTGTGGCGGAGGTTCTCATGGCCGGGGCGGCAGTTGAAGGTGAGCGGCGGCGAGGCCGCGGCGCGCTATCGAACGTTTCGGGCCGTTTCGATCGGGAGTTGCGGGAGGACGCCGACGACGGTTGGGGCAGCCTGGCAACGATGGCCGCGTTCGAAACGCAGGTGCAGACCGAGGTCGCGCGCTCGATCATTACGACAAATGATAGCCCTGACATTTCGTTCGACCAGTCAGTCAATCCCTATCGGGGGTGCGAGCACCGGTGTGTCTATTGTTATGCGCGACCATCTCACGCCTACTTGGGCCATTCGCCCGGGTTGGATTTCGAAACAAAGCTTTATGCGAAGACCAATGCTGCTGAGGTGCTGGAACGCACCTTGGCCAACCCCAACTATGTGGTGAAAACGATCGCGTTAGGTTCGAACACGGACCCGTATCAGCCGATTGAAAAGCGCCTAAGGGTTACTCGGTCGATCCTGGAGGTGCTGTCGCGGGCAAATCATCCAGTCGGGATCGTTACAAAATCGGCGCTGGTGGTTCGTGATCTTGATATCCTGGTGCCGATGGCCGCGCGTGGTCTCGTCAAGGTCGCTTTGTCGGTGACCACTTTGGATCGAAAAGTGGCCCGGGCCATGGAGCCTCGTGCGGCGACGGCTGCGCGTCGGCTTGAGGCGGTCGCGCAATTAAGCGCGGCGGGCGTTCCAACGGCCGTCATGGTTGCGCCGATCGTGCCTGGCCTGACAGACGCAGAGATCGAGCGGATTTTGACTGCGGCGCGGGACGCAGGGGCGTCTCAGGCCGGATATGTGTTATTGCGGCTGCCGCTCGAATTGAAAACGCTTTTTCGCGAGTGGCTGGCTGCAGAGTTTCCCGCCCGGGCTGATCGGGTGATGAGTTTGCTGCAATCGATGCACGGTGGGCAAGATTACGTTGCAACGTTTGGGCACCGCCAAAAGGGCAGCGGGCCGTATGCCGAGCAGATCGGCCAGCGGTTCCGGCTCGCCTTGCGCCGCCTTGGGCTTGATCAGCGGCGGGAGGTTTTGCGGACGGATCTCTTTCAGCCGCCAGTTCTGGCGGGCATGCAATACCGGATGTTTTGATGACGAGTTTGGATGAGCGATTGCAACAGCCCATGACCGGTTCGGGTTGTCAATTTGGGTTGCCGACTGTCGCGACGGGGATAACAGGTCGTGAGGCTTTGACGGAAAGGGTCGGCTTGGCGATGCTTCACTATGGAGATCAACGATTCGAAACTTGATGCATCGTTTCAGGGCCCCTCGTACGACGTCGAGGCCATCGAACTGCAGTTGGGCCGCGGACCGATCGCGGGTGTCGACGAGGCCGGGCGCGGGCCGTGGGCGGGGCCGGTCGTCGCGGCGGCGGTGATTTTAACTCCGGGGTGTATCCCCAAGGGGCTCAACGACAGTAAGGCGATGACGGCTGGGGCGCGGGACGCGTCGTTTTCGGCCATCATGGCGACAGCGCGGGTCGGGATAGGGATCGGCGACGTGGCGAGGATCGACCGCGATAACATCTTGCAGGCGACGCTGTTTGCGATGGCGGAAGCCGTGTCGGGCCTTGGCGAGACGCCCGGATTGGTTTTGATCGACGGCAACCGGGTGCCAAAGACGCTGAGATGCCCCGCGCGTTCGATCGTGCGCGGCGATGCGTTGTGCGTGTCGATTGCGGCGGCTTCGATTGTCGCGAAAGTGACGCGCGACCGGCTCATGGTCGAATTTGGCGACCTCTACCCCGGTTATGGATTTGAACGACATAAGGGTTATGGCGTGCCCGAACATAAGCGGGCGCTGTTGGAGTTGGGCGTAACGCCGATCCATCGGCGGTCGTTCAGGCCGGTGCAACTTGCGCTGGACCTCGCGACAGGATGTGCGGGCAAGGATGGACGCGAAACAATTCGTAGAGGTTGAGGCGCTGCCGACAGCGTCGGCGCTGCCTAGGGGGGCTGCGGGCTGGTGTTTGAGGACCGGCTGTGATGGGTGTCGCAAGTCCCCATTTGTGGATCAAATTTTCTGTTTCCGTGCCGAGTTTTGCTGCCTTTTTGCAGCGCTCCCTGCATTTACTGCTGCAGTCTGAGGCAAAAGGCTGAAGGCGGAACCGACGCTCTGTTTTTAAGGTTTCGTTAACCAGTATGATCTTATTTTGTTCGTCTTTTGTGTGACTCATTGCTGTGAACATTTGGCTGGCATGGAGCGGCGTTAACGGCACCTTTACCAAGGTCGTCGACGGTGGACGGAACTGGTCTAGCGTCATCGCGCTAGGACGTCTGGTTTTGGATGCTGGTGCGTTTGCATGTTGTTGCTGGAAAGAGTTTGTCATCATGGCTTCCCGGGTTGCGTCTGTTCGTGCCGCGTCTTCTGCCGCCGTTCCAGCGGGTGTGCGTGGAAAAAAGGGGGCTGGCTCTAAGGCGTCCGGCCTTGCGCTTGACCGGGTTATTTTGGGCGAATGCGTGGCGGAACTTGCCAAGCTGCCCGACGCGAGTGTCGATCTGGTGTTTGCCGATCCGCCCTATAATTTGCAGCTCGATGGTGCGCTGCTGCGGCCCAACAATACGACGGTCGCGGGCGTCGACGATGCGTGGGACAAGTTTTCGAGCTTTGCCGAGTATGACCGGTTTTCGCGGGCATGGCTCAGCGAGTGCCGCCGAGTGCTGAAGCCGGATGGTGCGATCTGGGTGATCGGCAGTTATCACAATATCTTCCGGCTGGGCGTCGCGCTGCAGGACCTTGGGTTTTGGGTTCAAAACGATGTCATCTGGCGCAAGGTCAACCCGATGCCGAATTTTCGCGGTAAGCGGTTTACGAATGCGCACGAGACGCTGATCTGGGCAACGCGGGACGCTAAATCGCGCAACACGTTCAATTATGATTGCCTCAAAGTTGGCAACGACGACCTGCAGATGCGGTCGGATTGGCTGTTTCCGATCTGCTCGGGGCCGGAGCGGTTGAAGGACGACGGCGGGCGCAAAGCGCATCCCACGCAAAAGCCCGAAGCGCTGTTGCATCGGGTTTTGCTGGCCACGACGCACGCGGGCGACGTGGTGCTCGACCCGTTTTTTGGGACCGGGACGACGGGGGCGGTCGCTAAGAGGCTGGGGCGGCACTACATCGGGATCGAGCGCGATCCAGACTATGCGAAGGCTGCGGCTGAGCGGATCGAGAAGGTCAGCGTCATGACTGCGGACGCCGTCGATACTATGCGCTCGAAGCGGGCCGAGCCGCGGGTTCCGTTCGGGGCGATTATTGAACTCGGTATTCTGGCAGCGGGCAGCGCGCTTTACGATCCGCGCCGCGAGATCCGGGCGGTGGTGCGTGCGGACGGGTCGTTGGCGCACAACGGCAATCAGGCTTCCATCCACCGGCTCGGCGCGCTAGTGCAGGGCAAATCGGCCTGTAATGGTTGGACGTTCTGGCATTTCGAGACGAAGGGCCGGTTCCAGCCCATCGATACGCTGCGCGATGAGGCAAAGCGGCAACTTGGGCTCTTGCCGCCGGCACATGCCAGCGCCATTTAAGCGATCGGTGGACGTTGTTTGTGGGCGTGGGGCGCGGCGCGATGCGGATGCGGCGGCCCGTCGGCGAGGTCCCTATTTTGCCCGAATGTCGCTGTAGTCGATCGGCACCTTACTAACTTGGAGAAATATATATGCCCCGACATCACACTGCGTTTGCGATTGCAGCGGTTGCTTTTGCCGCGCTCGCTGGTTCTGCCGTCGCGGCTCCGGTGACTTTCGTTGAAAAGCAGCAGGCTGGCGAATGGCTCGCTCATCGTCTCGTTGGCACCAAGGTGCTGAATGCCCAAGCAGAGTCGATCGGCGAAGTGAAGGATGTCGTCGTCGATAAATCGAACGTCGTGACGACGGTCGTAATCGGGGTTGGCGGTTTTCTCGGTATCCCGGAAAAGCTCGTCGCTGTGCCCATCAACGCGATCCAGATCGGCGATGTCGTCCAATCGAGCCGGATTGTGGTGCTCGATACGACGAAAGACGCGCTGAAGGCTGCACCTGCCTACGCGGCGACCGATCCAGCGATGACCGATCGCGTTAAGCAAAAGGCGTCCGATTGGATGTCGGCTGCCAAGGCTAAGGTGATGGAGTTGAGCAAGGCTGCATCGGACAAGGCAAAGGAGATGTCGGCACCTAAGGACGCAACGCCGGCTCCCGAAACGAAGCCCTGAACGGCCCAGCCCCGACCTGATCTTGCGGCCTTGCTTAGAAAGCAAGGCCGCATTTTTTTGTTTTGGGCGCATCAAACGGTTTGGAGATGGGCGGCGTGTTTTCCGAGACAAATGTCTTGCTCGTGCTATGCACGAAGCATGAACAACACTTCGATTCGCATCATCGGCATTGACCCTGGGCTGCGGCGCACGGGGTGGGGCATCATCGAGACCGACGGCGTGCGGTTGTCCTACATCGCGTCGGGCGGTGTGACGTCGGACGCTGGCGACGACCTCGCGTATCGGTTACGGGCGCTGTTTGAGGGCGTGTCGTCGGTGATCGCGTCATGGAAGCCGGTTGAGGCCGCGATCGAAGAGACGTTTGTCAACGATAACCCGCGGCAGGCTTTGAAGCTGGGACAGGCGCGCGGAATGGCGATGTTGGCGCCTGCGATGCGCGGCATGAGCATTGCGGAGTACGCGCCCAACGTGATCAAAAAAACCGTCGTGGGCGCCGGACACGCCGAGAAAAACCAGGTTCAGGCCATGATCGGGTTTCTACTACCCAAGGCCAAATTCGCGTCGGCGGATGAGGCGGATGCACTGGCGATTGCGATCTGTCACGCCAATCATCGGTCGAGCCCGCAGGCGAAGGCGGCGCGGCAATTGAAAGCGCAAGCCGAGCGGGAGGGCGCGCGATGATCGGACGGTTAAAGGGGAAGGCCGAGGCGATCGGCGAAGGGCATCTGATCCTTGATGTGGCCGGTGTTGGCTATGAGGTGCAGGCGTCGTCGCGGACGCTGCGCAACATCAAGCCGGGCGATGAGGTCATTCTTACGATCGACACGCATGTGCGTGAAGATGCCATCCGGCTGTATGGGTTTTCAAGCGAGGTCGAACGGAGCTGGTTTCGCACGTTGCAGACGGTGCAGGGTGTCGGGGCTAAGGTCGCGCTGGCGGTACTGAGTGTGCTGTCGACGAGCGATCTTGCGACTGCGATCGCGCTGGGGAATTGGGGCGCGGTGCAGCAGGCCAATGGTGTCGGCAAAGTTGTGGCACAGCGGATTGTGGCAGAACTGAAGAATAAGGCACCGGCATTGGCCATTGCGGGTGTTGGCGTTGCGGGATCGGTGGGCACAGGCGGGGCTGGACAGGGCGAGCCACTGCCTGCAGGCAATCATGTGGCGGAAGCGATGTCGGCTTTGACGAACCTGGGGTATGGTCCGGCGGATGCCAGCCGAGCAGTTGCGGTGGCGGCCAAAGAGTTGGGGAGTGACGCCGATACGGCAAAGCTCATTCGGCGTGGATTGAAGGAACTGGCACGATGAAGGCACCGAAGGCGCAAAGCGCATCGTTTGGCGAGCGCGCACTGTGGACGTTTTTGATGATCACGCTGGTGGCGCCGTTTCTGGCCGCGTTGATTATCTTTCTCTCGTCGGTGATTTCGGGACTGGTCGGGCGCGGGCCTGCAAGCCTGCTGGCGTTGGATCAGGCGGGCCAGCTTGCGTGGGCGGCCCAGAAGGCGGGCGAGGCGTATCTGTGGAGTGCGATCCCGGCTGGCATTTGCGGGGCCATTATGGCGGGGATCGTTTATTTCCAGGGGACCGCGCATTGGCTGGTTGGCGCGTCGCTCGGGGCCATCGTGGTGTCCGTGCTGGCGGTGTTGGCGGGTGGGCAAATGCAACAGCATCTGTCGCCGATGGCCTTCATTGGCGCAATCTGCGGAGTGGGCATGATTGCCATATTGCGGCGCACGAGAATAATTTTCTGATCGAAGCCTGGATTGATATCCGCCTCATACCTTCGGGCGGCGTGACGGCAGTTGTTGTCGTCCGTTGGACCGAGAGCTACACGGCGCTATGGCCGTCGGGGTCGCCGAAGCGGGGCAAATCATGTTAGGCGGTGGGTAGATACAAGAGCGGGCTGTGCTTTTGGCCGCCCCTCACCCTAACCCTCTCCCCGTCAGTACGGGGAGAGGGTATAAGTCAAACCCCCACTCCGGCCCTCCCCACGTCGATGCAGAGCATCGCAAGCGATGACGGGGAGGGGGAAGAAGAAATGACCGAACCGAATGACAATCGCCTCGTGTCTGGGGCTAAGCGCGAGCAGGATGCGCTGGAATCGTCAATCCGACCGCAGTCGCTCGATGAATTTATCGGGCAGGAGCAGGCGCGGGCGAATTTGCGCGTGTTCATTCAGGCGGCGCGGGCGCGCGGAGATGCGCTCGATCATGTGCTGTTTGCCGGGCCGCCGGGGCTTGGCAAGACCACGCTGGCGCAGATCATGGCCAAGGAGTTGGGGGTCGGGTTCCGTTCGACGTCGGGGCCGGTGATTGCGAAGGCTGGCGATCTGGCGGCGCTGTTGACCAACTTGGAAGACCGCGACGTGCTGTTCATCGACGAAATCCACCGGCTCAATCCGGCGGTGGAGGAAATTCTCTATCCCGCGATGGAGGATTATCAGCTCGATCTCATTATCGGGGAAGGGCCAGCGGCACGGTCGGTGAAAATTGATCTGGCGAAGTTTACACTGGTCGGGGCGACGACGCGGGCGGGGCTGCTGACGACGCCGTTGCGGGACCGGTTTGGGATTCCGATCCGGCTGAATTTTTATACAACCGAAGAGTTGGAACTTGTCGTGACGCGCGGGGCGCGGGTGTTGGGTGCGCCGATGAAGGCGGATGGCGCGCGCGAGATTGCCCGGCGTGCGCGAGGGACGCCGCGGATTGCGGGACGGCTGTTGCGGCGGGTGCGGGATTTTGCCGCCGTGGCGGGGGCGGATTGGATCAATGCCGAGGTGGCCGATAACGCTTTGCGGATGCTTGAGGTCGATAACGAGGGGTTGGATGCGCTCGATCATCGGTATCTGACGTGCATCGCCAAGAACTATGAGGGTGGGCCGGTCGGGATCGAGACGATGGCAGCGGCGTTATCGGAACCACGCGATGCGCTGGAGGAAATCGTAGAACCCTATCTCTTGCAGCAGGGGTTTATCGGGCGGACGCCGCGCGGGCGGGTGCTAACGCTGAAAGCCTGGCGGCACCTGGGCTTGTCGGGGCCGTCCCGGTCAGCAGGGGGTGCGCAATTTCCGCTGTTTGATGAACCAGATAGCAGCGACCCAACGGATCGTTAACGGCCTGTTTTGCTCGTTTTGGTAGGTTCACACCTGCGACAGATTTATGCGTATAATTGTGCAGTGCGGTCGATATCTTGTCCGTAGCTGTTATTCGAGGGATCAATTTTGCTTTCGCGGCGGACCTTCCTGAAGGGCGTACTGTCGTTTTCGGCGGGCACGGCGGCGCTCGGCGGGTATGCTGTTGCCGAACCCTGGCGCTTGGGCGTGACGCGCTATTCCCTCACGCCGCCGAATTGGCCGACAGGGCTTAAGATTCGATGTGCGGTGATTGCAGATTTACACGCGTGCGAGCCGTGGATGGGTGACGCGCGCATCCGGCAGATCGTCGCGCGGACCAATGCGCTGGCTCCAGACGTGACGCTGCTGCTGGGCGATTACGTTGCGGGCTGGCGGCTGGCGCGGTTTTCGTCGCCGATGGAAAACGGTGTTTGGGCGCGTGCGCTCGGAGGACTGAAGGCTCCGCTCGGCGTTCACGCGGTGCTCGGCAATCACGATTGGTGGCAGGATATATCGGTGCAACGGCGGCGCGGCGGCCCAGTGCCAGCTGCGGTCGCGCTGGAGGCGGCGGGCATCCCCGTTTACACTAATCAGTCCGTCCGGCTGGTGAAGGACGGCCAGCCGTTATGGCTTGCGGGGCTCGGCGATCAATGGGCGTTCTGGCCGCGCGGGCATACGCAGCAGCCGCGCCGGTCGCGCACATATGAGGGTGTCGACAATCTCGATGCAACTCTGGCGCAGGTCAGCGACGATGGGCCAGTGATTTTAATGGCGCACGAGCCAGACATCTTTCCAACAGTGCCGGGTCGGGTTGCGTTGACGGTTTCAGGGCATACCCATGGCGGGCAGGTCACGTTTGCGGGATATGCGCCGGTGGTGCCGTCGAAATTCGGGCGGCGATATGTTTATGGGCATGTGGTCGAGGCCGACCGGCATCTGATCGTGTCCGGCGGGCTTGGGTGTAGCGGGATACCGGTCCGCCTTGGGCGGCCGCCGGAGATCGTGATGATCGACCTTGGCTTCGAGCCGGTCGCAGTGTGATCATGGGTGGGTTTGTGTGCTAAGTCGGCGGGCGTTTCTCAAGGGGTTCGGCGCTATGGTGGCTGGAGCCACCGGGCTGTCTGGCTATGCCGTGGGCTACGAACCATTCTCGGTCACCGAAACGCGCTATCGCTTGACGCCGCCGGGATGGCCGCGGGGGTTGCGGGTGACGCTTGCGGTGCTTGCCGACATTCATGCCTGCGAACCGTGGATGAGCGCTGGACATATTCGCGCGATCGTTGCGCGAACAAATGCGCTGGCCCCGGATGCGACGCTGTTGCTGGGGGACTATGTCGTTGCGCATAAATGGATTTTCGGGCGCGTGCCGTCGGGGGACTGGGCGCGGGCGTTGGGCGCGCTGACCGCGCCGCTGGGCGTCCATGCGGTGCTTGGCAATCACGATTGGTGGGATGATCCCATCGCGCAGCTGCGCGGGGCGGGGCCGACCGAAAGCGGGACCGCGCTCGGTTCAGTTGGCATCCAGGTTTACGAAAACGATGTGATGCGGCTCACCAAAGGCGGTCAGGGGTTCTGGTTGGCCGGGCTTGGCGATCAGTATGCGCTGCGCAACCGTGGGCGCAGACATGGCGGGCGCGGGCTTGACGATCTGCCGGGCACGCTCGCCAAGGTCACGGACAATGGGCCTGTTGTGCTGATGGCTCACGAGCCCGATATCTTTCCCCGCGTGCCGCCGCGTGTTGCCCTCACGATTTCAGGTCACACGCACGGCGGACAAATCCGGGTGATGGGGCATATTCCGTTTAAGCCGTATGGCCGGACGGAACCTTATGCGTATGGGCATTTCGTCGAGCGGGGGACGGACCGGTTTCCAGGCGTTGAGCGAAATCTGATCGTGTCGGGCGGGCTTGGGTGTTCGGGGCTGCCTGTGCGGTTTGGGGCAATGCCGGAAATCGTCGTGATCGAGTTGGGGGACGGGGGGACGATGTCATGAGCGATGACGCAACGACGACGGCGTGGCCGGATCTGGCCGGTCGGCTAGAGGTGGTGGACGGGACGCGGCGGCACCGGTTGCCATTGCGGGTCTATTTTGAGGATACGGATGCGGGCGGCGTTGCCTATCATGCTAGCTACGTGCGCTGGTGCGAGCGGGGGCGGACGGATTTTCTGCGGTTGCTGGGGACGGACGCTCGGCGGCTGATCGACGGCAGCGATAGTTTGGTGCCCGCAGCGTTCGTGGTGCGGCGGATGATGTTTGATTTTGCCCGTCCGGCCATGATGGACGACGTGCTGGAGATCCTCACGACGGTGAAGGATCTGGGCGGGGCAAGTGTGACGCTGAACCAGCAGGTTCATCGCGCCGGTGTGCGGCTGTGCGAAGCAGATGTGACCGTTGTTTTGGTGTCGGTGTCGGGAAAGCCGCTACGGCTCTCCGATGCGATCCGGTCGGCGATGGGGACCGCACCTTGATCTCTACACGGCGATGTCTCCCGCTTCACAGAAACTGCAATTAGTGGACCGGGCGACACTCTAATTTGCGAGCGTGGCGCGGGTGGATCGACACGAAGACGTCCGCGCCATCGTTCATGGCGTAGGCCGACCGTTGGCATTCATCCAAACTTGCGGTCTGGCTGAGCACGTGGCGGGCGCAGTTCGCGCAATCGTAGGCAATCAGATGGTGGGGGAGCGCTGGTGCGCTGACAAAACGGTGCTGTGTTGCCAGCCCCAGAACCATCAGGGGCAGCAACAGGACGATGCGACGCATGACAACCTCATTGGGAAAAACCATAGACCCCGACTTTGTCTGAAAAGGGCAAACGGACCGTTACTTGCCGTGCAGATTCTGGTCGTTCGTTCTTTGCCCGGGCAGTTTCTTGCCGCGCCATTTCTGATCGTGCGGGTTTGAACGTTGCTTGCCGGGGGGCTGCGACCTATAACGCGGGCATGACCGCGATCGTCTCCATATCCAAACTGACGAAGACCTATGCCTCGGGTTTCCGTGCGCTGAAAGGCGTCGATCTCGATATTGAACGGGGGGAGATCTTTGCCCTGCTTGGCCCGAACGGGGCGGGCAAGACGACCCTGATCAATATCGTATGCGGGATTGTGAACCGCAGCGGCGGGGAGATCTTCGTCGATGGACGCGACATCGTCCGCGACTACCGGGCCGTGCGGGCGATGATCGGACTTGTGCCACAAGAGCTTTCGACCGACATGTTCGAGACGGTCTGGAACACGGTTTCGTTCAGCCGCGGGTTGTTTGGGCGGCCAGCCAATCCAGCGCATATTGAAAAAGTCTTGCGCGAGCTGTCTTTATGGGACAAAAAAGACAGCAAAATCATGACTCTATCTGGCGGCATGAAGCGGCGAGTGCTGATCGCCAAGGCGCTGTCGCATGAGCCGTCGATCTTGTTTCTCGATGAGCCGACAGCGGGCGTCGATGTCGATTTACGCAAAGATATGTGGGCCGTCGTAAGGGCGCTGCGGGCATCGGGTGTCACGATCATCCTGACGACGCACTACATCGAGGAGGCAGAGCAGATGGCCGACCGGGTCGGCGTCATTGCAAATGGCGAGATCTTGCTGGTGGAAGACAAGGTTGTGCTGATGCGCAAGCTCGGCAAAAAGAAGCTCGAAATTATTCTGCACGAACGACTCGACGAGGTGCCACCGGCATTGCGGGCGTTGAACCTGCAGCTTGCCGGGGACGGGACGCGGCTGGTTTACACCTACGACACGCAAGGAGAGCGAACCGGGATCACGGGGTTGCTTACTCAGTTGCGGGAGGCTGGCATTACGATGCGTGATTTGACGACGACGCAGAGTTCGCTTGAAGACATTTTCGTCGATCTGGTCAGGGCCTCCAAATGAATCTGCACGCGGTCGGCGCGATTTATAAGTTTGAGATGGCGAGAGCTTTTCGAACTCTGATGCAGTCCATCGTGTCGCCTGTGCTGTCGACGGCGCTTTATTTCGTGGTGTTTGGATCGGCAATCGGGTCGCGCATTCCGGAAATTGACGGCGTTTCTTATGGCGCTTTCATTGTGCCGGGGCTGATTATGTTGTCGCTGCTGACACAAAGCATCGCCAATGCGTCTTTCGGAATATATTTCCCCCGTTTCACGGGGACCATTTACGAGTTGCTATCGGCACCGGTGTCGCCACTCGAAATCGTGGTGGGATACGTCGGGGCGGCGGCGACTAAGTCGGTGATCCTTGGGCTCATTATCCTTGGCACGGCTGCACTCTTCGTGCCGTTGCAGATCGCGCATCCGGTTTGGATGATGACGTTTTTGGTGCTGACCTGCGTGGCCTTCAGCTTATTTGGATTTCTGATCGGATTATGGGCGGATGGGTTTGAGAAGCTTCAGCTTATTCCGCTGCTGGTCATCACGCCGCTAACATTCCTGGGTGGGACTTTCTATTCGATCACGATGCTGCCGCCGTTCTGGCAAACCGTTTCGCTGTTCAATCCGGTGGTCTATTTGATCAGCGGGTTCCGATGGAGCTTTTTTGGCATATCGGATGTGAGCGTCGGGTTGAGCCTTGGCATAACGCTCGCCTTTTTGGGCGCATGCATGATCGCGGTGTGGTGGATATTCAAAACGGGATATCGGCTGCGGACTTAAGGGTTGGGGCAGAATGCGTGTGCTGTGCAACACACTAAAAGCGCGCTGCGAATTGCCGACGTTTCCTGGAACCCGACGTTCGCTGGAATGACGTTTTGGTATTCATTAGGGTTTTGGAATTGGTCGGAGCGACAGGATTTGAACCTGCGACCCCTAGTCCCCCAGACTAGTGCGCTACCAGGCTGCGCCACGCTCCGACTTGAGCGGTCCCTTGTGCCGGGGTTTGTGCTGGCGGTCAACCATAGAAAGCAGATCGGATTTTTTCGGCAGTTGCCGACGCAGGGGCGTGCGGGACGATAGGTTCAGGCGATGATGTCAGGGCGTAGCTGGTCCTCGACGCTGATCATGCGGTCTTTGATTGCTAGTTTGCGCTTCTTTAATCGCTTTATGTGGAGCTGGTCGGTTATGGCAGCAGCCTCCAGCGCCGCAATCTCGGCGTCGAGATCGCGGTGTTCGCCGCGCAACCGGATGAGTTCGTCGCGCAATTCGCGTTCGTCTTGCCGTGCCATACTGTCCGCCGCCCCTGGCGTTCGATGAAAAATGAGTGAGCGTCGGGGCCGATTGCGGTTTTGCTCCGCAATCAATCCACACCCTTCGACAGCCGCCGCCCCCCGTGCGCGGGAACTATCGTCGTGTTTTCTGTTTCAGGCAAGCCAGACCAGCGAGACAGTGCGGATGATTTACGGGTCCGTTTGCGAAAGTCGTGCCCTGGGAAATGGGCTGTATTCGCGAAAAATTGAACATTGGGAGGCGTCAAATCCTCAATCACGTCGCAAAAAATGATGCGCTGCGCAATGGACAGCGATTCACAGTTCTGTCACGATGACAGTGTTGTGAAAACGCTATCGGAGGATTGGATGTCACTATCGACTCATCTCTCAGAGCTTACCGAGAAGCACAAGCTTCTTGAGCGCAAGATCGCCGAAACCTTGGCCCGACCGAGCAAAGACGATCTGGAGATTGTTCGACTGAAGCGGGAAAAGCTCAAGCTCAAGGACCGCATTACCGAGCTGAAGTCCTGATATCCACACATCATCCACGGCTTAAGGCGCGGCTTCGTCCGCGCCTTTTTTTGTTTGCGCGTTGATGCGCTTATGGTCGTTGCCTTCGTTGTCAGCTTAGCTTGCGGCGACTGGCTCGGCGGCGATCGCGACCACTTCGCCTCGCTTGAGCGTCAAGGCTAATTGACCCTGCTTCAATCGTAAAGCGTCTTCGCCAAAGACCTGCCGACGCCAGCCGGTCAGCGTGCGCACAGCAGACACCTGCTCGGACGCTATCTGTTCGAGTTCTTCGGTATCGGCAATAAGCCGGGGCGCGACCCGGTGCCGGGCGGCTGCGGCCTTCAGCAGCACTTTCAGCAATTCGACTGTCGCTGTGGCTTCAGCGGAAATGGGGGCTGCGATGTTGAGCGGCGGCACAGTTTTGGGATCGCGTTCGAGCCCGCGCTTGACGGCGTCGAGGATTTCTTTTGCGCGTGCGGATCTGCCAAAACCGTCGCTGAGGGTGCGCAGTTCCGATAATTTCTCGGCGGTGGTCGGTGCCTGGTTGGCGATGTCGAATAGCGCTTCGTCCCGCAGGATTCGCCCGCGCGGCACATTCTGGCCTTGCGCCAGCCGTTCGCGCCATGCGGCCAACTCGATCAAAATGGCCAGGGCCTTGCGGTTTTTGACCCGTAGCTTGAGGCGTTTCCAAGCATCCTCGGGAAGCGTCTGATAGGTCGAGATCTGGGTCAGTTCGGCCATTTCCTCGTCGACCCATTCCGTCCGGTTGGTCGCCGTCATTTCGGTTGCGAGGTATTTATAGACATCGCGCAGGTGGGTTACGTCTGCCAGCGCATAAGTTAACTGTCCGGGCGTCAGCGGTCGGCGGCTCCAGTCGGTGAAGCGGGACGACTTGTCGAGGTCAATGCCGGTGACCTTTTTGACGAGGTTGACGTAGCTGACGCTCTCGTTGAAGCCGCAGACCATGGCGGCGACCTGGGTGTCGAACACCGGCTTGGGCACTTTGCCGGTCTGGGCGAAGACGATCTCGACGTCCTGGCGGGCGGCGTGGAACACCTTGACGACCGCTTCGTTCATCATCAGCGCGTGAAATGGCGCAAGGTCGATGCCCGGAGCCAGCGGATCGACGACGACCTCGACGTCCGGGCTTGCCAGCTGAATGAGGCACAGGACCGGCCAGAAGGTGGTTTCACGCATGAATTCGGTGTCGACCGCGACAAAGCTCGACTTGGCGAGTTCGTCGCAGGCGTTCTGCAAATCCGGGGTTGTGGTGATGACGCGCATCCTCGGCCCTATAGCGCACGTCATGCGGTTTGTCGCGGGTTTGTCATTATGCAGGCGGGAAAAAGTCGCCGCGGCAAAACACCTTCATCAATGCGCGCAGTCGGGACGACAACCAGCTGCATGGGACCATCGAAAACCGAACGCCTTTAGACGCCGCTCCAAAGCGCACATTTCGAAACTTCTGGCTTGCAACTTGGAATCGAAGCGCCTATTGAACCGACCTCCGGACGCACGGTTTCCAGCCGCGGCCGGGACGACCCTTGGAACGGGGCTATAGCTCAGCTGGGAGAGCGCTTGCATGGCATGCAAGAGGTCAGCGGTTCGATCCCGCTTAGCTCCACCAACGTCTCTCTCCGTGTTCTTTGGCGCAGTGGCCGCTGAAGCAGCTAACGATCACGCGCGAAATAATAGCAAATTTGAACGTAATGAGGGCTTGCAAGCCACCTTGCCGTATGTCCTCAGTGGCGAAGTTGTCGAAACCAGCTTTGCTCTCAGGGCTTTAACATGCTGATCCGGCCGTCACTCGAAATCCCTGCAGTCTTGCGACGCTCGCTCGAAGCCTTTCGTGCGGGGGATCCAATCACCATCGGAGAGGCTTTCGAAAAGGGCGCTCGTCTGTCGACACATGTCGACCCGAAGCTCGCGCGCGGTCTGGGCATGGTCGGCATGAAAGGCCCTATCGAAGCTCACGGTCCCGTCGAAATCATGAAATTCTTCGCGCTGGAGTTTAATGCCTTCGACATCACTCACCTTGAAGTGATGCATACTATGCAGGTTGATCGCGAAGTGGCGGCGGTTTGCGATTGGGGCATCAAGATGCGCGGAACCGGCTTGGAACTTGCCGGCCGCTGCCACAACATCTGGACGTTGGATCAAGCCGGACGCAAAGTCGTCGACGGGCGCAACGTGTGCAAGATCATCACGCCTGATTGGGATCGCGGCATCAATTAAAGCGGCCGCCAATGTGGTGTTATTCAGGTGACGTGTGCTGCTGGTTTGCCAGCTGTTTTGGTTAACGTCCTTTTAACCATTCGCTTCGATAGTGATTCGCATCGGGCTGTGCCGGTGGAGGCGCGGCGCGCGTTGTGTGCGTAAGGGGCGTTTATAGTGCGTATCATCATCAAAGGCGCGGCGATTTTCGCCGTGGCTTCAGCGGGTCTGACGTTTCGTCATGATCTGGCTTGGGCACAGGCTCGCGATCCGTGGAGTGGCACCTATTTCGGGGTGACGGCTGGAGCGGGTTACGGTGCCTATCTGGGCAATAACCAGAAGATCGGCAACTTCATCATCGGCGCAGAAGCGGAGGCGAAGAGCGGTTCTCACGCTTACGACGCGTTCGTGATCGAGAAGGCGGCGGCCATGGACGTGAATTGGGGGCTGTCTGCGCGGGCGCGGGCCGGTGTGCTGGTTATGCCGTCGCTGTTTGTTTACGGGATCGCTGGGGTAGGAGCCACTGAGGTCATGGCGACCGATCTGGGGCGCATTTACCGGGACACGACTTTCGGATTTCAAGTCGGCGCGGGGGCGGAATTCAAACTTCTCGATCAGGTCAGTCTGCGCGTGGATTACGTCTATACCAATCCGACATCGCCCAGTTCGCTTGGATCAATCAAGATCGCCGATCCCTCGCTCGGGGTTATTCAGTTTGGGATAACATATCGCTTCTGACCGGGTGGCTTTTTGGCGCTCAGGCTTGCGCGCGCTGGCCATAAGATTTGAATTTTTCCAACACGATAGCCATTTCGGCGTCGGGCAGAATGTGGGGTTCGCCGATGGCCAGAACCTTGAGATACTGCTCGGCAAGGATTTCGATTTCGGTCGCAAGTTCGAGGGCCGACGGCAAGTCGTGTCCGAGGGCTACAAGGCCGTGGTGGGCCATCAGGCAGGCGTCGCGATCGGCCAAGCCTTTTGCCACGTTAGCTGCCAGTGCGTCGGTCCCGAAGGTCGCATAGGGCACCAGCGGGATGTCGATGCCGCCCGCTGCTGCAACCATATAATGGAAAGCTGGAATGGACCTATGGGCGCAGGCCAACACGGTTGCGTGCAGCGAATGGGTATGGACGAGGGCGTGGCGGTCGGGGCGGGCGGCGTAGGCTGCGAGATGGAAATGCCATTCGCTGGACGGTTTGCGGCTGCCGGACGGGACGTGGCCATCGGCGTCGACGAATGCGATATCGGCCGGCTCGATCTGATCGTAGGCCATGCCGGTCGGGGTGATCAGCATTCCGTTGGCAAAGCGCATGGAGACGTTGCCCGAGCGACCGGGCGACAGCTTTTGATCCGACATGGCGCGGGCGGTCACACGGACGGCCTCGCGCGCATCCAGTTCTTGGCGTGCCGTCTGGGTCATGCCGGCTGTTTTGAGCTGGGCCATCTTGCTATGCCGTTTGTTTGGGTGCCGTGGCCGCTGCGCGTTCGGGGTAGAGCGAGAGAAGGCCATCCGCCGTTGCGGGACAGATGCCGCGCTCGGTGATGAAGCCGGTGACGAGGCGAGCGGGGGTGACATCGAAGGCCGGGTTGGCGGCAGGCGAGCCCGGCGCGCCGATCTGGGTGACGACGATGCCGCCGCTATCGAGTCGACCCTGAATGCGCAGGACTTCATCGGCCGAGCGCTCTTCGATGGGAATATCGTGACCGCTGTCCAGCGTCCAGTCGATGGTTGAGAACGGCAACGCGACGTAGAAGGGGACGCCGGTGTCTTTGGCGGCCAGCGCCTTGAGGTAGGTGCCGATTTTGTTGGCGACGTCGCCGTTACGGGTGACGCGGTCGGTGCCGACGATGCAGAGGTCGACCGAGCCTTGCTGCATGTAGTGGCCGCCGGCGTTGTCACATAGGATCGTATGGGGGACGCCGTGGGCACCGAGTTCGTATGCGGTGAGGAAGGCGCCCTGGTTGCGGGGGCGCGTTTCGTCGACCCAGACGTGGACGTTGATGCCTTTGTCGTGGGCTTGGTAGATTGGCGAGGTGGCCGTGCCCCAATCGACGCACGCGAGCCAGCCAGCATTGCAGTGAGTCAGGATGTTGACGGAAACACCTGGGGCTTTGGTGGCCGCGATCTGTTCGATCAACGCCAAGCCATGGACGCCGATACGGCGGCAGGTTTCGACATCCTCGTCGCAGATTTCAGCTGCGCGCGCGTAGGCGGCTGCAGCGCGGCGCGCGGGTGGGAACATGCGCAGGGTCGTGTCCATTTCGTTCAACGCCCAGGCCAGATTGACGGCAGTCGGGCGCTGCTTGGCAAGGTAGCGAATGGTGTGTTCGAGGGACGCGTCGGATGGGTCGGTGCGCATGGCAAGCGCGACGCCGTAAGCCGCGGTGGCGCCGATGAGGGGAGCACCGCGTACCTGCATGACGGAAATAGCGTGGGCCGCCTGCTCCATGCTCGACAGGGTGAGGGTTTCGAAGCGGAACGGCAGCAAAGTCTGGTCGATGATTTCAACGGACCAGGTGTCAGGCCGAAGTCTAATGGTGCGCAGGTGGCGGCCGTTGATTTTCATATGCTTGGTTCCTGGGGGGCTGCGCGCTGCAGCCACACCCGCATCTGCAATGGGCTAAACGTCCAGTTGCGGCAGAGCCGTCGGGCCGTTGCCGTTGGTTGTCTGCGCGCGTGCACCGTTCGCACTTATCGGCAGTCTTGACGATGCCGGTCTTAAGCGCGGACTATGACAGTCATGTTGCGGCAAAGTCCAGTGCTGGGGGCCATCGGCAAAGGTCAGGCGTCAGAACGCCTCACCGCTGTAGGATGCGACCTTGCAGTCGATACCGCGCGATGCGAGCGATTTGCAGATGCGCTTGGCGTCGGCTGCGGTTTTTACCGGGCCAGCAAGCAGATCGAAGGTTGGGCCTGCGGTTTCGCTCGTGGTGGCGGTGTAGCGCGGCTGGAGCTTGCCTAGGCTGTCGACGTTCTGTTCCGACAGGATCGACCAGCTATAGCGAATTTCGTCGATTGAGGTGCCCGACGCGAGTTGGACGGCGAACGGTTTGGGCTCGGTTTTGACGACGGGGGGGCCGAAAGCGATGGCGGTGGCCGCTGGCGTCGAGGCGTTCATCGGTGTGGGTATGGTCGGTGGTGCAACAGCTATGACAGAAGGGGCCTGGATGGCTGCTGTTTGCTGGGGCGGATTTGCTTTGGGCAGCTGGCCGCTCATCTTGCCTGGCTGCACGGTGATCGCCGGGCTCGTGGCGGCAATGCTGCCGGTCTCGATCGGAGGGGCCAGTTTTTCGAGCGTGAGCGGGCGGGGGACAGTTGCTGAGGCTGGTGCCTTGCCAGTCCAGGCTTCAAGTGCTGCGGCTGAGGTCACGATGGGCACGTGCGGGGCGCTGGCAATGGCTGGTACCTGCGGCTCTTGGGGAGACGGGGGCGCGGGGATCGACGGGGGCGGGGCTTTGGAGACCGCGAGACCGGTCGTCATGGACATCCGCTCCTCCAGCGCCGACAAGCTCGCCACCGTTCCAGCGTCGGGAAGGCGGGTTTCGAGGTCGCTGCGAAGTCGGCCCACATTGCGTTGATACTCCGCAAGGCTGTGGCGCAAAGTGGCTAGCTCTGCCTGGAGGCTAGGTTCGGCTTGCTGAGGGGGAGCGACTGCGGCGCTGCCCATCATGGTTGTAATGCTCGCCGTCTGGAGCGCGACTTGAGCGATGTAGAGCCCGGCGAGACAGGTCAGACCGGCCCAGGCCGCGACATAGCCACGCGGCAGACCACCGGCGCGCGCTGTCTGGCTGGAGGCTGCCGTGGAGGAAAGCTCGGTGGCCGGGACGTCGAACATGCGTGGCGCCTCATTTGAAAAACGGTTGGACCCGGACTGGTCCTTAGGGAAACGAATTGTTTGGTGAATTTGGTCTTATGAGTCGGTGTGGCCGGTCAACGGCTTGGCCTGTGCGCGGGGCGTCCGGCCTGTGGATGAGCGTATTTTGAGCCCGGGCGGAGTCAAAAAAGCATCGAAAGCAAACAAGCTTAACGGCTGGGAGAGGGCCGCGTTAACAATCGGCGACCTAATGTGTCCTCGCGTTGTCTTGCTTGTTATCAGGCTGTGTCATTATTGAATGCGACAGATGGCGGACGTTTTTTACCGTGAGCGACCTGCAGACCCCGGGCTGCGAACGGGTTGAGCGCTGCCGCAGATTTTCGGGATTGGTCATGACCTCATCGACACCACGCCGTCCTCTTCTCATCATCGTGCTTGGTGCCGGGAAAGGCACCCGCATGAAATCGGCCATGCCGAAAGTGCTGCATGCGGTTGGCGGGCGGTCGATGCTTGCCCACGTGCTGGGGTTGAGTGCATGCGTGCGAGCCGACAAGCTCGCCGTCGTGATCGGGCCGGGGATGGACGGGGTTGCCAAGGAAATCGGCAAACAAGCGCCGGACGCGCACGTTTTCATCCAACACAGTCAGCGCGGTACGGCGGACGCGGTCCTGTCGGCGCGCGAGGCGATGGCTGGATGGGAGGGCGACACGCTCGTGCTGTATGCCGATACGCCGTTGATTACGGCGGCGACCATCGAGCGCTTGCGCGACGCTTTGGCGGCGGGTGCGGGCGTGGCCGTGCTGGGATTTGAAGCCGTGAACCCAACCGGTTATGGGCGGTTGCTACAGGACGAGGCGGGGCAGCTGGTTGCGATCCGCGAGCAGAAAGACGCCAGCGAGGCCGAGCGAGCGGTGCGCTTGTGCAACTCGGGCGTTATGGCGTTTGCTTTGCCCGATGTCGTTGGCGTGCTCGAGGCGATCGGGAATACGAATGCGAACGGTGAATTCTATCTGACGGATGCGGTTGAGATAGCGCGGTCGCGCGGGGCTTTGACGGCCGTCGTCGTATGTCCGGAAACGGAAGTTCTGGGCGTCAATGCACGCGATCAACTCGCCGTCGCCGAAGGCCTGTTTCAGGGGCGGATGCGCGCGCAGGCGATGGCCGACGGGGCGACGCTGATCGCGCCCGATACGGTCTGGTTCAGCTACGACACGAAGATCGGACGCGACGTCATTATTGAACCAAACGTGTTTTTCGGGCCCGGTGTGACGGTCGGGGACAACGTGCTCATCCGGGCGAACTGCCATATTGAGGGCGCTTCGATTGGCGAAGGTGCCAAGGTCGGTCCGTTTGCGCGGTTGCGTCCCGGCGCTGAATTAGGGCCGGACGTCCACATCGGCAACTTTGTCGAGGTCAAGAACGTCGCCATGGGCGCGCGCTCGAAGGCCAATCATCTGACCTATCTGGGCGATGGCAGTGTCGGGCCGGATGCCAACGTCGGGGCCGGGACCATCTTCTGCAATTACGATGGGTTCAAAAAGCATCGTACCGAGGTCGGCGCAGGCGCGTTCATCGGCTCCAATTCGTCGCTGGTTGCGCCCGTGAAGATCGGGGACGGGGCCTATATCGGGTCTGGCAGCGTGATAACAAAGAACGTCGCGCCGGGCAGCCTTGCGCTCGAACGCTCGACGCAAGAAGAGCGTCCGGGTTGGGCTGAAAAGTTCAGAACCATGATGCAGCGACGGTCGTAGATCGTCCCATTTTTTTCAAATCAGAATCAGCGTCATCAGGTCAGGAACGTCACCATGTGCGGCATCGTCGGAATCATCAGCTCAAAGCCTGTTGCGGCAGACCTCGTCGACGCGCTTCGCCGCCTCGAATATCGCGGTTACGACAGTGCAGGGATCGCGACGGTCGAGAACGGGCATCTGGAGCGGCGGCGGGCAGAGGGCAAGTTGCGCAACCTGGAAGCGCGGTTGGTCACCGAGCCGCTGACCGGACATACGGGGATCGGCCATACGCGCTGGGCAACGCACGGTCGGCCCACGGAGCGTAACGCGCATCCGCACATGAGCCCGACCGTTTCCGTCGTGCATAACGGCATCATCGAAAATTATCGCGAACTGAAGGCCGAGCTGACGGCCAAGGGTTATGAGTTTGAAAGCGAGACCGACACGGAAGCGGTGGTTCACCTCATCACCGACAACATGAAGCAAGGGCATTCGCCCAAGGAGGCGGTCAAGGCGGCGCTGGACCGGCTGAAAGGCGCGTTCGCGCTTGGTATCATCTTTGCCGGCCGGGACGATGTGATGATTGCCGCCCGCGAGGGCAGCCCACTTGCGATCGGTCATGGCAACGGGGAAATGTATCTGGGGTCGGATGCGATTGCGCTGGCGCCATTCACCGATGCCATCACGTATCTGGAGGAAGGCGACTGGGCCGTTCTGACCAAGGAAGGCGTTGAAATTTTCGACCGCACCAGCAAAGCCGTGAAACGGCCGATGGTCAAATCGAGCGCGTCGTCGATGCTGGTCGACAAGGGTAATCACCGCCACTTCATGGCGAAAGAAATTCACGAGCAGCCGGAAGTCATCAGCCACACGCTGTCGAATTACCTCGACCTTGCGACGGGCGGTATTTCCTTCCCTGATCTTGGCATCGACCTGGCCAAGGTAACGCGCGTGACCCTGTCGGCGTGCGGGACGGCTTATTATGCCGGGATGGTCGGCAAATACTGGATCGAGCGTTATGCGCGGATCCCGGTTGAGATCGATGTTGCGTCTGAGATGCGGTATCGTGAGCCACCGCTGGCCGAGGGCGGGCTTGCGCTATTCGTGTCGCAGTCGGGCGAGACAGCCGATACGCTCGCGACGTTGCGGTATTGCAAGGCTGGCGGTCAGCAGATTGCGGCCATCGTTAACGTGCGGACCTCCACGATTGCGCGCGAGAGCCACGCCATTCTGCCGACGTTGGCTGGGCCGGAAATCGGGGTTGCTTCGACGAAGGCATTTACGTGTCAGTTGTCCGTTCTGGCCTGCCTTGCGATCGCGATCGGCAAAGCGCGTGGGCACATCGACGACAAGCTGCAGGAAGAATTGATCGGCGCGCTGATGGAAGTGCCGCGCCACATGGCGACGATGTTACGGGACGAAAAGCCCTACGAGCAGGTCGCTCATGATCTGTCGAAGGCGAAAGATGTCATCTATCTAGGGCGCGGGACGAGCTATCCGCTGGCGCTCGAAGGCGCGCTGAAGCTCAAGGAAATTTCCTACATTCACGCGGAAGGGTATGCGGCTGGGGAACTCAAGCATGGCCCGATTGCCTTGATCGACGAGTTGGTGCCGGTGGTGGTCGTGGCTCCCGACGACGAGTTGTTCGACAAGACGGTGTCGAATATGCAGGAAGTGGCCGCGCGCGGCGGGCAGATCATCTTGATTTCCAGTGCAGAACCCGAAAAGATCGGTTGTAAGGTGTTGGCGCACCTGCCGATCCCTAAAGCTCATCCGTTTGTCAGCCCGCTATTATGTGCTGTTCCGATTCAAATGCTCGCGTACCATACAGCGGTCATAATGGGGACCGATGTTGATCAACCACGCAACCTTGCGAAGTCGGTTACCGTGGAGTAGCCCGGCACCGACGAAAGGCGCTTGATGCGCAAACTACGGCACGGATTGAAATGGCAGGCACGGATTGCTGCGCTGGCGGTTGCGGTCGCCGTGGGCTTGGGTGTGCCGCCGTCTGCCGTCGCTCAGGGGGTAGCTGCACCAGCGGCGGCACCTGCGGCGTCACCTGCCAAGGCTAAGGCAAAAAAGCCCAAGGCCGCAGCGCCGACGCCATCGGGCGAAGACGGCGCAGACGCGGGTGGAGCGCCCACTGGGAAAGATCCAGCGGCAGCGCTCGCTGCCTATACGGCTGGCGTCAAAGCCTATCAGGCTGGGAAGTTCGATGCGGCGGTACAATCGCTCGACACGGCGGTCAACAACGGTGGTCTGACCCCCGGCCAGATGCCAAAGGCGCTGTATTACCGCGGGGCTGCGTTCCAGCAATTGGGCAAGTCCGGACAGGCGATATCGGATCTGACCAGTGCGCTTTGGTTCAAGCCGGGCCTGGATGATGCTGAGCGTGCGGAGGCAACCAAGCTGCGATCGGCTGCCTATCGCGATGCTGGATTGGACGATGCCGGGCAGACCGTGAGAGCGGCAACGGGAGTGGCTGACTCGGGCACGGCAGCGGCTTTAGCGCGCACGAGCCCGGTGCCGGGTGAAAGTTCGCCATCGTCTGGGTTGGGTGGCATCGGTTCGGCGTTCGGTAAACTGTTTGGCGGCGGGTCGTCGTCCACGCCGCCGTCGGCACCTGCGTCTCCGCCGGTTGCGGCGGTTCCATCAGAACGTGCCGCTGCTTCTACTGCTGCACCGGTCGGCGGCGAGCCGGAGGTTTTGCCGTGGGCCAATCGTGGGTCGGTGAACGTGCCGGCTACTGGAGTGGACGTGCCGGTTGACGCGGCCCCATCCAAGCCGGTCAAGCCGAAGACGGTTGCTCCCAAGGCGCCAGCTGTTGCCAAACCTGCCGGCGCACCAAAAGCCGGCGGCGCGGTTCGGATTCAGGTTGCGTCAGTCAAATCGCGTGACGAAGCGAGTGCTGCGATTTCAAAGCTCAAAGGCATGGGCGGGGAGATTGCTGCAATGACGGCGAGTGTCGATGAGACAACCTTTGGGGCAAGTACGTTCTACCGGGTGCAGTTGGGACCGTTTGCGAGTGCGGCTGCGACGGCTCAACCGTGCAAAGCGCTCAAAGCGCAAGGGTTTGATTGTCTTGTGATGCCGAACTGAAGGGTAAGTTAGCCAGACGGTCTTTGCCAGATTGATGGTTGTCTGGATCCCAGCCTGCGCTGGGATGACGTTTTTATTGGGCCAGGAACTTTGCGATGGCGGGGTCAGACGCGAGGGCGTCGAGGTCGGCGGGCGTGGGAAGCTGGGGTTTGTCGCGGATCGCATCCACCATGCACAGAAAGCCGAGTGCGTCGCCCGTGTTGGCGCGAAACTGGTGCCAGGTCATGGGCGGAATGGTGACGAGGTCATTGGTTGACAACGTCGCGATGCGATCGCCTATGAGGGCTTGCCCGCCGCCGCGCAGGATCAGGACCGCATGGACGTGTTCGTGGCGTTCGAGCGTCGAGTGGCCGCCGGCGTCGACTTCGAAGTATCGTAATTCGCCCGACATGTCGGGACGCGAGAACAGCGTCTGGCGCGAGACGGCGTTGAAGAGAGCGCGATCGTCTTCCTTATAGGGCTTATGCTCGACACCGCCCCAGCGGTAGCCGGTGGGGGTGTCCTTGAAGGTGCGGTGATGCTGGTCGCTCTGATCGGTCATGGTCTGCTGATACTGCGATTGGCGCGAGGGTATCAAGGGGTAGGGCCTATCGTCAGTTATGGATTCGGTCTGGACGCTGAGTGCATCAGACCAAGGGGTGCTTTACTTTTCATAGCAATTCCATGGTTTTGCACCGTCAAGCGCCTGCCTTTTGGTCTGATTCACCGCGCCGCGAAGCGGTGAGGCCAAGAACCGCCGTCTGCGGCGTCACTCCGCTTGCCAATACTCGACGTATTGACTGCGCGCATCTCCTGGCATCCAGCGAAGCTTGTCCTCATCCAGTTCCAAACCATTACTGACGACTGAACCTAGCAATAGTCGTGCGTTTCGACGACGGTCTGGAAGGCGCGGGCCTGCCGGGTCATGTCTTCGCGGGCCGCGAGCAGATCGCCGCCGATCAACAGCATGACGTCGGCACCGTAAAAATCGAGGGCGTCGTTCAAGTTGGCGAGTTTCATACCGCCTGCGGGGACGGGCATGGATGGCTTGACGTTCGTCCAGGGGGTGATTGCTGCATCGGCGATGGCCCGGCAGGTGGCCGTCGAGTAGCCGAAGCGGCCGCCCGCATTGGGGAAGATGACGCCGTCGGCGCCGAGCATCCGAAAGATGCGGCCGTACAAGGCCGAAGGGGCAATACGGCTTGCGCCCGCCATGGCGGGGTGGGCAAAGACGGCAAAGTCGGCGTTCTCGCGCACGATGGTTTGGAACGATGCGAGGCCTACAACCATCGGAGCAATGAGCAGGCTGTCGAGACCGTGGTCGCGCGCGATGCGGACCTGCAGACGCATGGCGTCGAGATTGCCGGTGATGCTGGGGAGATAGCGCGTGCGCTTGCCGGTATGTTCGGCTGCCGCGTTCAAGGCTGCGGCGATGGAGGCGACGCGAGCAGCGAACGGGGCGCGGTCCTGATCGGCAAGGCCGTGGTCGTCCTTGATGTAGTCGAGGCCGCCGAGCGCCAAGCGTTGGGCAAGCGCGCCGAATTTATCGGCGGGCAGGCCGAGAGGTTTTAAGGCCGAGCAGGTTAACCCGCGTCCCGTTGCTGCCACGCGGGCGCGCAGGCCCTGGGGGCCGTAACGGGGGCCGGTGAAGCGGCTGGTCAGTTCAAGGGGGAGGATCAGGTCTTGCAGTGTCACATCGTCATGAATCGAGCTATTGCCGAAAACGATGTTCATGAGTTGGCCAGCCTCGAAGCCCGTCGTACCGGTGTCGAGGCGGACGGCGACGTCGAAGGTGCCGTCCTGCCGGTCTTGAATGTTTTCGACCTGGCCGACGATTTCAGCGCGTACGGATTCGTCTTCGATCGCGCCGACCGGCATTTCGACGCTTTGTTCGATCGCGATTGCCTGTGCACGGTCAGCGATTTGGTCAGCGCTTGCGCGGATGCGATAGATGGCTGTGAATTTCGACGTCACGGAAAGCTGAAAACCTCGTTGCGATGCTGGCACGTTGGGGTGAGCGGTCGACCTTGAAACAGGTTTTGTTGGTTGTCGAGGATTGAGTGGCTCGCGGGGAGACGCGGTCGCACCAGCGAGCTCATTGACCGGCCGCACTGAATTCAGGAACGTCACCCCAAAAACACGATTGATCGAAGGGTCATTCGGTCTGCTCAACGGCAGAACCCGGCTTAGCCGAGCTTGCCGCGGAAGTCCTGGTAGCCGAACGATTTGATGACGCGGTAAGCTCCATCGGGGCTGAGGATGGCCAAGTCGGGGAGGGGTTGGCCGTTGAACACGTTATTCTTGACGAACGAGTATTGCATCATGTCGCCGAATACGACGCGGTCGCCAATCTTTAGGGGCGCGGCAAAGCTGTATGAGCCGATGACGTCGCCGGTCATGCAGGTGTTGCCCGCAAGGATGACGTCGTGGCCAAGGCGGCCGGGCTTATCCGCGCCATAGACTGGCGGGGTGTAGGGAACCTCCAGCACGTCGGGCATATGGCAACTGGCCGAGGCGTCCAGGATTGCGATGGGGCTGCCGTTGTTGTGGATGTCGAGTACGGTCGCGACGAGATAGCCGGTGTCGACGACGAGGCCAGCGCCGGGTTCTAAAACCACATCGACGTTGAAGCGGGCTTTGAAGGCTTTGACTGCCGCAATCAGTGCGCCCACGTCATATGGCTGTTTGTTCATGAAGTGGCCGCCGCCGAAGTTTACGGCCTTCACGCGGTTGACGTAGGGTGCGAGTACATGCGCGACGTGTTCGATCAGGCCGACCGAGCCCTTATCGGTTGCTTCGCACAGGGCATGGACGTGTAGGATGTCGATCTCGTCCCAGGGCGCATCGCCGAGCGTGTCGAGCGTTGCGCCGAAACGCGAATTCGGCGCGCACGGGTCGTAGAGCGGACCGCCGAGCGTTGCCATCGAGAAGCCGGGGTTGACGCGCAGGCCGACGTGGATGCCCGGTGTTTTGCGCACGAGCGGCAGAAAGCGGCGCAATTGGGCGACCGAGTTGAAGTAGATGTGCTGGGAAATGGTCGTCAGTTCGGTCAGCTCGGCTTCCGTAAAGGCCGGGGCGTAGACGTGCACCTCTTTTCCGAATTCGGCGTGACCCATACGCGCTTCATACAGGCCGCTGGCGGTTGAGCCGTCCAGCACTTTGGCCATCATCGGGAAGGCAGCGGGCATGGCAAAGGCTTTGGTTGCCAGCAGGACTTTGCAACCGGCTTCGCGCTTCACGCGGGCGGCGGTTTCCAGATTGCGAGCGAGCTTTGCTTCGTCGAGCACGTAGGCTGGCGTGCGGATGCCTTGCGGGATGGTCGGCAGCGTGGGCATGGGGTCCTCGTCAGGCGGGAAGTGTGGGTGCAGCGCATCCATATGGCAGGCACGGGCGATAGTTGCCAGAGGCTTGCGGGTCGGAGGCGTGAGTGTCTGCGGCCTCAGATGGCGGGAAGCGATCGCGCCGACTTTGGCCGAGCGTTTGCTGCGTGGGTTTTACCGAGACGAAAATACACGCGTTGGTAACCGTTCGCGGGGTACACCGGCAATGCGGCTGCTTCAAGCAGCCCATAGCGACGGGAAGCCTATCCTGTAATTGCGTCAGGCTTCCCGTTTTGCGTTTTTTATTGGGCCGCGCCTTAAATCTCAGGTTTTGACGGCGAACAGGTCGGCCTGGTCGGTGAGGGCGAGTTCCTTCATGTGCCAGGGGAGGCCCTGTTTGGCGAGTTCTTCGAGGAACGGCTTGGATGGGAGCTGTTCGACGTTGACGACGCCGGTGCCACCCCAGATACCGGTGAACAGCATTTTGGCACCGACGATGGGCGGCACGCCGGTCGTATAGGACACGGCCTGGGCCTGGACTTCCTTGTAGCAAACGGCGTGGTCGCAGACTTGATAGATGAACACGCGCTTCTGCTTGCCATCCTTGATGCCATCAAAGATGACTCCGATGGAGGTGCGCCCGGTGTAGTTTTCGCCGAGCGACGACGGGGGCGGCAGGAGTTCTTTCAGGAATTCCATCGGGATGACGGGGAAGCCCTTGTACATGACCGGGTCGATGCGGGTCATGCCGACGGACTGCAGCACGTCGAGGTGCTTGATGTAGTTGTCGCCGAAGGTCATCCAGAAGCGGATTTGCTTCAGGCCCTTGATGTTGCGGACGAGGCTTTCTTCTTCCTCGTGGTAGATCAGGTAGGACTTGCGCGGGCCGACTTCGGGATAGTCGACCATGCAGGAGATCGTCAGCGGGTCGATTTCGATGAACTGGCCATCTTTCCAGTATTTGCCGCGCTGGGTGACTTCGCGGAGGTTGATCTCCGGGTTGAAGTTGGTCGCGAACGATTTGCCGTGATTGCCGTCGTTGCAATCCACGATGTCGATGGTGTGGATTTCGTCGAACAGGTATTCCTGGGCGTAGGCGCAGAAGATGTTCGACACGCCGGGGTCAAAGCCGCAGCCCAAGATGCCCAGGATGCCTTTTTCCTTGAACTTGGGGTCATAGGGCCACTGCCAGCTATAGCTGAACTTGGCTTCTTCGCGCGGCTCGTAGTTCGCCGTGTCCATGTAGTGGACTCCGGTCGCCAAGCAGGCGTCCATGATCGTCAGGTCCTGATAGGGCAGGGCCATATTGATCAGCAGGTCCGGTTTCACCTGTTCGATGAGTTGGATGACCGCTTCGGTGATGTCTGCGTCGACCTGATGGGTCTTGATCGGCGTCACGCACTGAGCGGCGACTGCATCGCATGACGAAATGCGGCGCGAGGCGAGGTGGACGTTCTTGAAGACGTCGCGGTTCATCGCGGCCTTCTTGGCCGTCACGGAGCCTGCCGCACCTGCACCGATGATCAAAAGCGTATCCAAAGCGTTTCTCCTGCCGTCTCGAAACATGAACCGGGGAAGTAGTGGAGATGGCTGTCATGTGCAACAGGGAAGGGGCGGGGGGGCTCTGCGGCGAGGGTCGTCGGATCGAAGTGGCCACAATTCGCCGCATGGAATCGTCTATCAAAAAGGTAGGGAGGAGCGACGCGTTCTTAACGGGCCTAGCAGGGGAGCTTCTGAAGGCAAATCAGATTCCGATCTTGTTTTGAGTTGCCAATGTTCTTGTTATGTGTTAAACCGAGCCTGTACTCGATGTTTGAGCTATTCGCTTTGGAAAATTTCGACGTCATGCGCTCCGCTAGGTTCAACTCGAATACCGGTTTGCTTGACGCACGTGGCACTGCTCAGATTCTCTACAATCTCTCGTCTCATTTTACTGCCGTTGAATTTGCTGACTTTTGTTCTATAGCTGAGGAAATTGTTTTGCGAGACCAAATTATTTTGGTCGGCAATCTTGATAAATTGCCACGACATTTGAAGCTTCAACTAAAGTCATTTCTTGATGATGGTGTTTTTGTTTCGCCAGGGGAAGCGTTCCCAATTCCTGATCTTCCTAGCGATCCCCGCCAATTGTGCGCTTCCGCAGATGCGATCGAATGCGGACTGACTTCGGCTTCCATCGATGATGCCACGTTCGAAGCGCGGCGGTTACTCGGCGGTGAGGCTTACTTTGGAGTAGTGGCAACTCCTTTGCTTCGTCAATTGCAGCACTTCGGGCTTGTTCGACGACCTTCAGTCGAAAATGGCGTTTGGGACTTAGCTGCTCAATATAGAAAATTGTCCGAAGCGGCGATTGAGATTCGTAGAGATCAACAATTGCGAAGTGAGTTGCCTTATGTTTCTGTTCCTCCAATTGCATTGTTGGCGCTGCAGAGGAGTAAGTACTTTGAAGCCGTCGTTGGTGAGTTGTTTGAACTTAGGAGTGAACTTCGAGCGCTACGTCTATGCTTAAGCGACATTGAAGATCGGATGCGCGAGGGGAAGTTGTCACCTAAAGAGTGTAAACAGCTGGAAGAACAGTGGCGTCAACGTTGGACTAAGCTTGCTCAAGAACTTGGTGCGCCAGAAAACAATCGGATGGCGCTAGTTAGCACATCGATTCCTCTTTTGAAAAACGGATACAAAATAGTCAAGGATGTAATAAAGGCTGATTACTTTAGCGCTGTCCTTTCGGCTGCAGAGTGGATTGGTCCAGGGTTCGAGGCATTGGGTGCCCGGCAGGTTCGTCCCATTCATCGCCCCGTTTCAAATTATTTGACAACGACGGACGTGGAGTTGAAGAGAGCCGTGGCACGGATTTTCGCTACTGACTTCATGAAGTTGGATAGTGATTTGAAGGCATTGGCATACCACCCAAATACGCCTTGGCGGTTGGCCGCAGACAAAACGGTATTGAGGAATAAAGGTTAGCTTCCTGCGCCGACTGGGAAGGATTTGGTGAATTCGGTGCCGGTGGTGTCGCGGGCGGAGATGGTGAGGGTTTGGGCGCCGTTGCGTTTGTAGTCGAATTCGATCACGGGGTTTTCGTTGAGGGCGATGGAGCCTTCCATGTCGAAAACGGGTTCGTCGCCTTGGCGGACGCTGAGCTTTTCGACCATCATCAGGGGCGTATAGAGCAGGCTGATCTGATCCAGCACCATGCCGGTGTGGTTGGGGTGGGACAGCGTATAGCGCACGCGCGGCGTGGCGGTGTTGGCGGCGACCGGGCCTGCCAGTTCGGCCAGCGTCATGCGGCCCATGTTGGCGGCGGTTTCGGCGGGCGGTGTTTGCGGCGGGGCGGAGCAGGCGGCCTGTCCGCCGGGGAATTTCACGAGCTGCGAGGTCATGTAGAGCTTGCCGTCGTTGGCCTCGACGATGGCGCGGACGTCGGACTGCTGATTCAGGCGGAAGTTGATTTTCAACGCGACGCGGTCGCGACCGGGGCCGAACTTGAAGCTGGCGGCAACTGGCGAGGGGTTATTGTCCACCACGAGGGTGACCGATTTTATGGTGCGGCCGCCTGTCAGCTTTGCATCGACTTCAAAGGGGACCGCGCGGATGTCTTCTGGGCGGTAGGGAGCTTTGATGGCGACGATGCCGTGGCCGTCGAGGATCGGGCGGTTGCCGATGATCGCAGGGCGCAGGTCGTCGAACGCGGTGCCAGCGACGGCGGGGGTTAGGCCCGAGGTGGCGGCGAGCAGGATGGCTACGGCGAATGCGCGTGCGAGTATCATCGGCGTTGCGGCCCCTGTGAGATTTGACTTTGGTAATGTGTCGTATTGTGCAGGTGAAATGTCAATCGGTTGGCTTGGATTGGGTTGGGGAGGCTGCGTGGGCTTGTGGCCTGATGCGTATGGGGCCACGTAGCCGATTAGCGTGTCGGGTCAGTTCTACGGATGGTTTTCGTGGGTGGCCGCCTTCGCGGCCATCAAGAAAGCAGGGAGTATTTTGCGGTGCAGGCACCGATTTCGTCGTGGTTGCATCCCAAGCCGCTGGGGCTGTGGTGTGAGCCGGGGCAGTTCTACATCGATCCACGGTCGGCGGTGGACCGGGCCATCATCACGCATGGGCACGCTGATCATGCGCGGTCGGGGCACGCGCATGTGCTAGCGACGGCTGAAACGGTGGCCATCATGAAGGTGCGCTATGGCGAGGGGTGCGCGGGGGCATTTCAGCCGCTGGCGCTGGGCGAGGCTTTGACGATCAACGGGGTTGGCGTGCGGCTGGCACCTGCGGGGCATATTTTGGGGTCGGCGCAGGTCGTGCTGTACTGGCAGGGGCAGCGGGCCGTCGTGTCGGGGGACTATAAGCGGGCGGCCGATCCGACCTGTCAGGGGTTCGAGGCGGTGACCTGCGATGTGTTCGTGACGGAGGCAACGTTCGCGCTGCCCGTGTTCCGGCATGAGCGGGCCGAGGACGAGGCGCGTCGGTTGATGGCGTCGATGGTCGGGCAGCCGGACCGGGCGCATCTCGTCGGTGTGTACGGGCTTGGCAAGTGTCAACGCGTGATCAAGGTTTTGCGGCAGGCGGGGTTTGATAAACCGATCTATCTGCATGGCGCACTGGTGGGCCTGACGGCGCTGTATCAGTCGTTGGGACAGGAGTTGGGCGATGTGCGGCCGGTGGTTGGGGCAACCCCTGAAGAATTGGCGACGGCGCTCGCCATGTGTCCGCCGTCGGCAGTCGGAGATCGCTGGGCGCGGCGGTTTGGCGATCCCGTTACCGTGTTCTGCAGCGGGTGGATGCGCACGCGGGGGCGGGTTCGGCAAACGGGGGTCGAACTGCCGCTGGTGATCTCGGACCATGCGGATTGGCCGGAGTTGATCGCGACCATCGTCGAGACGGGGGCTAGCGAGATCTGGGTGACTCACGGGCGGGACGATGCGCTGGTGCGGCAGATGGAACTGATGGGGATCAAGGCGCGGGCGCTGGCGCTCGTGGGGCGGGAAGATGAGGATGATTGAGCGGCGAGGCGGCGCTGTTTGAGTGGCGGGCTGCCGCCCGGGCCCGCTTGGGGGATGCTCCCCCAAACCCCTGCTCTTTTTGGGATTTAGAAAGTTGGTTACTTGGTGCGTTGTCCCTGGCTCTACCCCCACCGCTAAACCCCTCCCCCCACCCGTAACTCCTCCCCGCAAGGGGGAGGGGAAACAGAGCGGAATACTATTTGAATGCAAGCGTTTGCGGAGTTGCTCGATCAGTTGGTTTTGACGCCGGCGCGGAACCGGAAGGTAGCGCTGCTGGCCGCGTATTTTCAGGCTGCTCCCGATCCCGATCGCGGGTGGGCGCTGGCGGTGCTGACGGATCAGGTGCCGGTCCGGATTTCGTTGCGTCGCGTGTTGGGCGAGTTGATGGACGCGCGGGTCGATCCCGTCCTCTACAAGCTGTCGCGCGACTATATCGGGGACACGGCAGAAACGGTTGCGTTGCTGTGGCACGAGCCCGCGGTGCGTGAGGCGGCACCCCGGCTGGCCGATGTCGTGGCAGCCTTTCATTCGGTGCCGCGTGGCGGCGTCAATGCGCTATTGGCGGCGGCACTCGACCGGTTAGATGCGCGGGGGCGGTGGGCGTTGCTCAAGCTGCTGGGTGGCGCGCCGCGCGCTGGCGTTTCGGCGCGGCTGGCCAAAGTCGCGCTGGCGGAGTGGGCGGGGCGGGATGTCGGCGAGATCGAGGAGATCTGGCACGGCGTCGAGGCTCCGTTCACGAACCTGTTCGCGTGGCTCGAAGGGCGGGCGGATCGGCCCGATCCGGGGAAGAATGCGATGTTCCGTCCGGTCATGTTGGCCCATCCGATCGAAGAGACGGAGTGGGCGGGGTTAGTTCCTGGCGATCTGGTGGCGGAATGGAAATGGGATGGCATTCGGGTTCAGGTGTCGGCGGGGATTGACGACGCGCGGCTGTTCTCGCGCGCCGGTGACGATATTTCGGCGGCGTTTCCCGAGGTGTGTTCGGCGTTCATGGGCCATCCGGGCGTGCTGGACGGGGAGTTGCTGGTGGTGCGCGAGGGGGCAATCGCGCCGTTCAACGATCTGCAACAGCGGCTCAATCGCAAAAGCGTCACGGCGAAAATGCTGCAGGATTATCCAGCGTTCGTAAGGCTTTACGACGTGCTGTTTGACGGGTCCGAAGACGTTCGGGCGCTGCCGTTCGATGAGCGGCGCGCGCGGCTAGAGGCATGGCACGGGCTGCATCAGCCGGGACTGAGTGATGTGAGCGCGCTGATCCCGTTTGCGGGCATTGACGACTTGACGGCGCTGTGGTCGGGCGCCCGCTTGGAGGCCATCGAAGGGTTGATGCTCAAGCGGCGGGACAGCGCCTATCTGGCGGGTCGGGTCAAAGGGCAATGGTACAAATGGAAACGGGCGGCGCTGACGATTGATTGCGTGCTGATGTATGCGCAGCGCGGGTCGGGGAAGCGGTCGTCGTTTTATTCAGACTACACGTTTGGGGTCTGGCGGACGCGCGAGGATGGCGTGCGGGAGTTGGTGCCGGTGGGCAAGGCGTATTCGGGGTTTACCGATGCGGAGTTGAAGGAGCTCGACAAATGGATTCGCGGGCATGTGGTTGAGCGGTTCGGGCCGGTGTTGAGAGTGTCGGCGGGCGTCGTTTTGGAGATCGCGTTCGATGCGGTGCACCGGTCGGCGCGGCATAAGTCGGGGGTGGCGATGCGGTTTCCGCGCGTGCACCGCATTCGCTGGGACAAGCCGGCGGAGGAGGCGGATACGCTGGAGACGGTGGTGGGGTTAGTCGTGTGAGTAGGTAGTGGGGAAAGGGGCCTGCGGCGCTCATGCGGCTTAAGTCCCGGCTCGGCGTTCGGCTGCGCCTCACTTGGCCGGGATGACAGTTTGGTTGTCTGCGGTCGCGAAGGCGGATTTGGCGGCAGAGAGGGCGGTGAGGGCGCGGGGGAAGCCGCCGTAGACGGCCATTTGCATGATGACTTCGATGATCTCCTGGCGGGTGAGGCCGATGCGAAGCGCGCTGCCGATGTGGATTTCGAGTTCATGGCGGCTGTCGCCCAAGATGGTCAGGGCGGCAATGGTGGCGATCTGGCGGGATTTTGGGTCGAGACCATCGCGGGCGTAGATGTCGCCGTAGGGGAAGTCGGTCAGCATGTCCGCGAAGTCTGGGAAGGTTTCGCGCAAGGTTGCCACGTAGCCGAGGCCGACCTCGCCATGGATGCGGGTGAGGGCTGCTTCGCCGCGTTCGCGGCGGGTGGGAGGGGTGTCAGACGTCATAGAGTTCCCGGAGAGTGGTGATTAAATGATAATGGTTAGCTGTTGGGGATGAATGGGTCCTCGGGACGAGCCCGAGGATGACAACGGGTGGGCTATAGCGGCACGCGGATGATGGCACGGAGGCCGCCGATGGAGGATTTGCCGAGCGTGATGTCGCCGCCGTGGCTTTTGGCGATGTCGCGGGCGATGGCGAGGCCGAGGCCGGAGTGGCCGCTGTCCTGGTTGCGGGAATGGTCGATGCGGTAGAAGGGGCGGAACACGTTATCGCGCTCTTCGGCGGAAATACCCGGACCGTTGTCGTCGACTTCGATGCGGAGCCACTGGCCTTCGGTGGCGCCTCTGATGACGACCTGATCGCCAAAACGGGCAGCGTTCGAGACGAGGTTTGTCACGGCGCGCTTGAAGGCATTTCGCTTCAAAGGGAGTATCAGATCAGTGCGGCGCTTGCGCAGTTTGAGTTCGACGGGGGTTCCCAGATATTGAGTTTCTTCGTGGATTTCTTCCAGCAGTTCACGAACGTTGGTGGGTTTGGATTCCTCGCCGCCGTCGCCGCGTGCAAAGGCCAGGTAGTCTTCAAGCATATGCTGCATTTCGTTGACGCCAGCCGAGAGCGAGCGGGCTTCCGGGGTATCGCCCATGAAAGCGAGTTCCAGCTTGAAGCGGGTGAGTACGGTGCGCAGATCGTGGCTGACGCCCGCGAGCATGGTGGTGCGCTGCTCGACGTGGGTTTTGATGCGGTCGCCCATTTCCAGGAAGGCTTGGGCCGCTTGTCGGACTTCGCGCGCACCACGGGGGCGGAAGTCTTCGGGGATGGGGCGGCCTTTGCCGAATTCGTCGGCAGCTTCTGCGAGGCGAAGAATAGGGCGGATCTGGTTACGCAGGAACAGGATCGCCACCGTCAGCAAGATGACCGAGGAGCCGACCATCCACAGCAGGAAGATGTGGGTGTTGGAGGCGTAGGTCTGGTTGCGGGTGGCGACGAAGCGGAGAATGGCTTCGGGAAGTTGAACGCGGATTTCAACGTGGGCCGATTGGCCGATGGTGTCGATCCAGAACGGGCGGTCGACCTGGATTCTGATTTGGTTGGACAATGTTTTGTCGAGCAGACCAAAGAATGGCTTCGGCATCGGTAACGGCAGGTCGCCCTTGGGGAGGATCTGCATTGAGAGATTGAGGCGCTGGCGGGCCAACTGGATCAGGCGGGTGTGGTCGCTTTGCTGCTTCTCGTGGTCGTAGACTTCGATGAGGGCCGCAATGTCACGCGCCGTCGATTCAGCGAGGCGTTGATTTACGGCCTGCCAGTGGCGCTCCATGAAGACGAACGCGATGACGCCTTCGAGCATCACGATGGGGGCGATAATGATGATCAGTGCGCGGGCATAAAGGCCCTTCGGCATGATTTCGGCGGCCGCATAAAGGGCTGCTTCCAGCACGACGCGGCCGCGTTCCGCGAGACGCGCGCGATTAAACAGCGGCGTGCGTACTACTGCGGTCACTATTTCAGGGGCTGCAACCATCCGACAGTGTTCCTACTGCAAAGTCCCACTGCTAAGTCTTATTGTGGCTTGTGGCGGCGCAGAGTTGTGGCGCTGTTGGGCACATTTTGCTGCCTCGGGCTGTTTGCGTCCACAGGGCCTTATCCGCAGATTTTAAGTCAGTCGGTGTAGAGGATGTAGCCTTTTCCTCGCACGGTCTGCAAATACACTGGATTGGCGGGGTCGCTTTCAATCTTGCGGCGCAGGCGGTTGATCTGGACGTCGACGGCACGTTCGCTGCCCGTTTCGCCTTCGCTGGCGAGTTCATGGCGCTGGATTGGCAGGCCGCGGCGCTGGGCAAACTGGCGCAACATTTCGCGTTCGCGCTCGGTCAGCTTCACCGAAACATCGTCGCGTTTGAGTTCGCCGCGTCCGACATGGAATGTGAATGTGCCCATGCGGATTTCTTCGCGGCTGCCGGTCGAGGACGGGTCGGCGCGGCGCAGGATATTGCGAAGCCGCAATAGCAGTTCGCGCGGCTCAAACGGCTTTTGCATGTAGTCGTCGACGCCGGCTTCCAGGCCTGCAATGCGGTGATCGGATTCGCAGCGCGCGGTTAACATGCAAATCGGGATGGGGCGGGTTTTTTTAAGGTCGCGGGCGAGGTCCAATCCGTTTTCGCCGGGCATCATCACGTCGAGCAGAATAATATCGAAGGATAGGCCGCGCAGGGCCGCTCGCGCGCTGGCAGCGTCTGGGGCCGGAGTGACGCGAAAGCCGTTTTCGGTCAAATAGCGCGACAGAAGATCGCGAATTTTCTGATCGTCGTCGACGAGTAGAACGTGGGGTGCATTATCATGCAGAGTTTCTGCGGCCATCCGGGCATTGGTCATGGTTTACCTTTCCAGTCCAGAGTCCCCGATTGCGCCGCACTGTCACATGAAATATGAATTGCGCATTCCAGGCACTTGTTTTTGTGGACTGATCTCATTCTGTTGGAAGCCATTCGCTTTCCCCGCAAACGACCCGACCGTCTTTTCCGGTAGCGCTGGGTCTCTGCAACCTCACTTCGTTTTGGGACGGATCGGCGGCGCTGGCAAGGGGGAGCACTGGGCATTCCACGCTTTGCGCCCATTATAGTTGGATCGTTGGGCCGGCGCAGGACATGCGCGTTCGCGCTCATCTGGATTGCCGTTGCCTTTGCACGACGACGACTGGGCGGCAGCCGATGCCTGCTCCCTGAGGTGCAAACGGCCCTCAACGGCAAAGCCGCGCGATTATCGCGATTATGACGTGTGTTGTCCGGGGAGCGTCTGGTCAGTCTGCGGCGATGATGGCACTGCAGACGAGGCCGAGGAAAACTGCGATGGCAGACGCCAGCGTTGCGAGCGTGGCCGCGCTGATGTTCCAGCCGAAGAACTGGCTGCCCGCCCAAATGAGCGCCGTCCAGAAAAGTGCGGGAAGTAAGGACACGATTGCGATGCCAACGACGGCGGCGCTGGATAGAATCGGCGAACGTCCTGATGCCAACGACGCCGATCCAGCGTTCGAGCGGACGTTGGCGAACTGTAGCGGAAAAATGTTCATCGAGTGCTTCCCGTCATTGTCGTCGGCTGCCAATTGCTGCATCTCCGCTGGTGCAAGGTATTGGTCAGCGTCCTAAAAAACCGTTACCCCCGCGCGACAATCCTTCCGGACGTCGACTTAAATACAGTAACAGCCGTTCTGTTTTGGAACAGACAGGCGCTTCGCATCTGCGAATTGAAGACTGCGTGTGCAATTGTTTGCGTAGTGGTTTGATTTGAGGCGAAATTGGTCACGCATATGAAAAACAACGGTCGGCAAAATAGTCACGCGGATGTCACAATAATTGGGGGTGGGCACAACGGTTTGACGTGCGCGGCTTATCTCGCAGCGGCTGGATTAAAGGTGACGGTCCTCGAAAAGAACGCCGTTGCCGGTGGTGCAGCGATGACGGAGGAGTTTCATCCCGGGTTTCGCAATTCGGTTGCTGCCTACACGGTGAGTTTGCTCAATCCAAAGGTTATTCGCGATCTCGATCTGGCGCAGCATGGCTTGCGCATCGTCGAACGGCCGGCCGCGAACTTCTGGCCGGTCGATGCGGCGCGCGGCCTGCTGATGCCATATGGACAGTCCGAACGGCAGGCAGCGATTGCCGCATTTAACTCCGGAGATGCCGCGCGTTTGCCAGCCTTTGACGATGCGTTGGAACGGGCCGCGTGCGTGCTGCGCGATCTGGTCTTGAAAACGCCGCCGAACGCGGGCGGGGGGTGGCTTGAATTGATCAAAGGCGGGGCTGCGGCGCGGCGGGTTTTCGGGCTTGATATTGAAGACCAGCGGTTGCTGCTTGATCTGTTTACGAAAAGTGCTGCCGATTTCCTGTCTCATTGGTTTGAGGACGATGTGGTGCGCGGGGCGTTCGCGTTCGATGGGATCGTTGGCGCATATGCCAGTCCATACACGCCGGGAACTGCCTATGTGCTGTTGCATCACTGCTTTGGCGAGGTGAACGGCAAATCTGGCGTGTGGGGTCATGCGCTGGGCGGGATGGGGGCCATTACTCAGGCGATGGCCGATTGTGCCAAAGCGCGGGGCGTCGTGATTGCGACGGGATGCGCGGTCGCGCAGGTGATGGTCGAGGACGGGCGGGCGTGTGGGGTCGTTCTTGCCAATGGGGACATCGTGCGGTCCCGCGTGGTTGCGGCGAATGTGGGACCCAAGTTGTTGTTTTCGGCGATGATGCCCGAAGGCTCGGTCGATGAGGCTGTTGCGTCCCGATTCAAGCGGATCAAAACCGGTTCGGGGACATTCCGGATGAATGTGGCGCTTTCGGAACTGCCGGAGTTTACGTGCAGGCCTGGGCGGGGCGAGCATCTGGGTGCTGGGATCGTGATCGGGCCGACGCTCGATTATATGGACCGGGCGTTCATGGACGCGCGTCGCGAGGGGTGGGCGCGCGAGCCAGTCGTTGAGATGTTGATCCCGTCGACGATTGATCCTGGGTTGGCACCGGCAGGGCTGCATGTCGCGAGCTTGTTCGTGCAACATGTCGCGCCGCAACTACCGGACGGGCGGGCCTGGGACGATGCGAAGGCTGAGTTTGCGCAGCTCGTGATCAATACCGTTACGCGTCATGCACCGAACTTCAAACGGTCAATTCTGGGGATGCAGGTGTTGTCGCCGATGGACCTTGAGCGGCGGTTCGGGTTGATCGACGGGGACATCTTTCATGGGCAACTCGGGCTCGATCAATTGTTTTCGGCGCGGCCGGTGCTGGGTTATGGTGACTACCGGATGCCGTTGCCGGGGCTCTATCTGTGCGGGTCGGGGGCCCATCCCGGTGGCGGGGTCACAGGCGTGCCGGGGCACAACGCCGCGCGCGAGATTATCAAGGATCTGCGTGGGTTGAGGGGCTGGCGAAAAGGAACAGTGGCATGAGCTTGGGGCAATGTACCCCGATCATACGGATATTCGACGTGGCGAAGGCCGAGGAATTCTATTTTGGGTTTCTCGGCTTTGAGATTGAATTCCACCATCGCTTTGAGCCAGATGCGCCGCTGTATCTGGGCATTACCCGCGATGGATGCCACCTGCACCTGAGCGAGCATCATGGCGATGCGTCGCCGGGGTGCGCGGTGCGGGTTGCGGTCGATGGGATTGACGCCTACCACGCTGAACTGATCGCGAAAGGATACCGTTACTGTCGGCCAGGGGTCGAGCGCATGCCATGGGGGGATCGGGAGATGCGCGTGGGAGACCCATTTGGGAATCGCATCGTATTCTTTGAGAGCATTTAATCATTTGCAGGACGGTTTCAGGATGGACGCGACGCACTATCGGGCGATTATGCGCCATCAAGCTGGCGCGGTCGCTGTGATCGCGTGTGGACCGGTGGGCGCGCGGGCGGGGCTGACGGCGACCGCCGTGGCATCGCTGTCGGACGCGCCGCCGATGCTGTTGGTTTGCGTGAACCGGGCAGCGGGAGCGCACGATGTGATCGTCAAGGCCGGGGCCTTCAGCGTCAATCTGTTGTCGGCTGAGCAACAGGGCGTGGCGGAGACGTTTTCTGGCAAAGGCGGGCTCAAGGGGGAGGACCGTTTTTCCGGACTCATCTGGCGGCAGCTTGCAACCGGGAGCCCCATTCTGGACGATGCACTGGCGAGCCTGGACTGTACGCTTGCCGAACAGCACACGTTCACAACGCATTCCATCTTTATCGGTAAGGTCGAGGATGGGCGGTTTTGTGCAAAAACCAATCCTTTGCTTTATTTTCGCGGCGATTATTGGGATGTGGCGCTCGGGATTGGCGGGCTGGGCCAAATCGGAAAGGGCTGAGCATGATCGTCGTATCCGATCGGATTTCACTCGACGACGGTGAATTGGAAGAGCGGTTCGTGCGGGCGTCGGGGCCGGGCGGGCAGAATGTCAACAAGGTTTCGACAGCGGTGGAACTGCGGTTTCAGCTGTGGAATTCGCCCTCGCTCGCATCGGCGGTCAAGGAGCGGCTGGCCAAACTGGCGGGGCGACGGCTCACGGATGAGGGCGTCATCGTCATCCAAGCGAACCGGTTCCGGACGCAGGAGCGCAACCGGGCGGATGCGCGCGAACGGTTGTTTGAGATGATCCGAGAGGCGGCCATTGCGCCGATCAAGCGGATCGCGACGAAGCCCTCGTACTCGGCACGGTTGAAACGGGTCGAGACCAAAGTCAAGCGCGGCGGCGTCAAGAAGATGCGGCAGAGCAAGGTGGATTTTGATTGAGAGCTGAGTGTTTGGCTTCTGGGTCCCGGGTCTGCCCCGCACAGTGAGGACGCTGCGGGGCGCCCGGGATGACAACCTTGATAAGGCGGTCATCCCGCTTTCTATTGCGTCAGATTTTGGAGAGGCCGGTCATTTTGGCCAAAATGGCGTCCATCACCGGTTTGAGGATCGCTTCGGCACCGGGAATTTTGAGGGCGGTTTCAACGAGCGGCGATAGCTGAGGCATGGTTGCTGCCACCAACAGGCGAAGTTGGGTTTTAGCGTCCGGGGCAAGGCTGCCTGCCATTTTGGTCAGACCGTCGAGTGCCAGCGAACTGGCCGTCAACTGTGGAAGGGCTGCCTGGGCGGAGCTGGCGTCTTTGATTGTGCCGAGCGAGGAGGTCAGACCGCCAAAGATTTTCTTGGCTTCGTCCATGGCAAGGTTTGCGCCTGCGATTGCAGGGGCGGGGATCGCGGTCTTTTGCGCAACGACCGGGGTCGGGGCTGGTTTGCTGCCAAACAGGTAGACTGCGCCCAGCAACGCGACTGCGCCGATGGCCCAAGGCATCCAGTTAAAACCAGCGGCAGCCGGCTTGCGGGGGGCTTCGACCTTGGGGGCCGCAGCCTTGAGGTTTCCAGCGACGCTATCCAGCAAGCCCGAACCACCGAGAAGGTCGGAGAAGCCTGACGGCATCGCGGCCGCGATGTTGGACTTCTGACCGTCGAGCAGTTTGGCGAGGCCGCCGGCATCAAGGCCGCTCGACTTTTGGGTCTGGGCGAGCTGTCCGAGGACGACGGGGGCGAGCATGCCGATGAGGCTTCCGCTCTGTTGGGCGCTGGCACCGGTGAACTTGGCGAGCGCGCCGGTCAAGGCGTTGGTCGAAGCGCTGCCGAGAAGGCCGGTGAGGGCGGAGGTTCCGTTGTTGACGAGGGCTGCCTGCTGCGAGCCGCCAAGCATCGTGGCGAAGCTGCCAAGGATGTTGGGATCCTGGCTTTGAAGGGCGTTGGACAAGGCCGATGCGCCGGACGGCGTTGCGGCCTTTCCGGCGAGGCCTGCCAGGATCGCTGGAAGGGCTGCGGTGAGGGCAGCGGTGACCATGGTATTAGGGATGCCGAGGGCTGAGGCAATCCGGCTGGCGATCATGGGGGTGATGAACTGCATCATCGTGGATACGATATTCATAATGGTCTCCTTTGAGTGGTCACGCTTGCGTTCCCGAAAAAGCCGCGCGCGCATTGGATCGGCATCAGAGCGCGTCGCGGACGCGCGCGGATGGGTTGGGGGGCATGCACCAAAGTGCTTTCACCGCCCGGTCCGCAGCGTGAGGATCGAGGGGATGGACCTGCGGCCCAGTGCGTGCGCGGCGGACCCATCGTCTACTTTATAGCACTGGTCAGTGCCCGGAATTGGGAAAATGGATGTGAGCGTTGGATTTGCTGTTTCTCCGCTCAGGCGAAAGGCTGGCTGGGTGCGATCGCAAATGCGGATGGGACGGCTGCTCGTGGGGCGAGTGTCGCGGGCCGATCGCGTGCGTTCAGTCATCTGACCTATGCCGTTGTTTTGGTTTTATATTTTCTTTTGATCGCCAGCGGCTTAACCACCCGTTCCGGCTAGACCAACGTTTGCTTGTGTGGCAATTGTCGCACGATATTAAATGCATGACGAAAGCTGGTGGTTAAATCCGCTACCTAGGCTTGCATCAACGAACCAGCAGGATGTCGCGCGATGACAGATGAAGCCGACGACCACTACGCGATCGAAGAAAAGGAATGGGCTGAGGCGATCTCATCGGTGATCGCGGTTGACGGACCAAAGCGGGCGGACACGCTGCTGGCCAACGTTGTCGACATTGCGCGCCGGAGCGGATCGAAGCTGCCGTTTTCGGCGAATTCGGCCTACATCAACACTATCCCGCCCGACGAAGAGCCGGTGCATCCCGGCGACCGCGAAATCGAATCGCGCATCCGGGTTGCGATCCGCTGGAATGCGATGGCGATCGTGCTGCGGGCCAACAAGGAAAGTTCGGAGCTTGGCGGCCACATCGCGAGCTTCCAGTCGGCGGCGACGTTGTACGACACCGGGTTCATGCACTTCTGGCATGGCGCAGACGGCGATCATGGCGGCGATCTCATCTATGTGCAGGGGCACTCGTCGCCCGGCATCTATGCGCGCGCGTTTATCGAAGGCCGCCTAAGCGAAGAGCAACTGCTGGCGTTTCGGCAAGAGGTCGGCGGAAAGGGGCTGCCGTCCTATCCCCACCCCTGGCTGATGCCGGACTTCTGGCAATTCCCGACAGTGTCGATGGGGCTCGGGCCGCTGATGGCGATCTATCAGGCCCGGTTCCTACGGTATCTGGAAGGGCGCGGCATTACCAATACCTCGCGCCGCCATGTGTGGGCGTTCATGGGCGACGGGGAAATGGACGAACCTGAAAGCCTTGGGGCCATCGGGATGGCGGGGCGTGAAAAGCTCGACAACCTTGTGTTCGTCATCAACTGCAACCTGCAGCGTCTCGATGGGCCGGTGCGCGGCAACGGCAAGATCATTCAAGAGTTGGAAGGCGATTTCCGCGGTTCGGGCTGGAATGTCATCAAGGTTGTGTGGGGCACAGGCTGGGACGAACTACTGGCGGCGGACGTTTCGGGTAAGTTGCGCCAGCTGATGGAAGAGTGCGTCGACGGCGAATATCAAACGTTCAAATCGCGCGATGGCACGTTCATCCGCGAGAATTTCTTTGGACGGTATCCCGAGACGGCGGCGATGGTCGCGGACTGGTCTGATGAGAAGATCTGGAAGTTGACACGCGGGGGGCACGATCCGCGTAAGGTTTTTGCCGCCTATAAGGCAGCGGTGGAACACACCGGCCAGCCGACGGTGATCCTGGCGAAGACCGTCAAGGGATATGGCATGGGCGAGGCCGGGGAGGGCATGATGATTGCCCACCAAGCCAAGAAAATGGGCGAGGGGCCGCTCCGGCAGTTCCGCGACCGGTTCCAAGTGCCGATCAAGGACGAGGACCTCACCAAGCTGCCGTTCATCACTTTCCCCGAAGGATCGGTCGAACTCACCTACATCCGCGAGCGCCGTAAGACGCTGCATGGACCGCTGCCGAAGCGTTTGCAGAAGTCGACCGTCACGCTTGAGATTCCACCGTTATCGGCTTTCGATGCTCAGCTCAAGGGGTCTGAGGGGCGCGAGGTTTCGACGACGATGGCGTTCGTGCAGATGCTGACCAAGCTGATGCGCGACAAGAGTTTGGGGCAGCGAGTCGTTCCCATCGTGCCGGACGAAAGCCGTACGTTCGGTATGGAGGGCATGTTCCGGCAGTTCGGAATTTTCAGCCAGGTCGGGCAGCTCTACAATCCTCAAGATGCCGATCAGCTGATGTTTTATAAGGAGAGCAAGAACGGGCAGGTGCTTGAAGAGGGCATCAACGAAGCCGGTGCCATGTCGTCTTGGATTGCTGCGGCCACGTCTTACTCGGCGTCGAACCAGCCTATGATTCCGTTCTACATCTACTATTCGATGTTTGGCTTCCAGCGGACGGGCGACCTTGCGTGGGCGGCGGGAGACATGCGCGCGCGCGGGTTTATCGTGGGCGGTACGTCGGGGCGGACGACACTCAACGGGGAGGGCTTGCAGCACGAAGACGGCCATAGCCACATCCTGTCGTCGACGATCCCGAACTGCGTTTCCTACGATCCCACCTACGGTTACGAACTCGCCGTCATTGTGCAGGATGGCTTGCGCCGGATGTATGGCGAGCAGGAGGACGTGTTCTATTACATCACCACGCTGAATGAAAATTATCCGCATCCGCCAATGCCTGAGGGGGCGGAAGCCGGGATCATCAAGGGGATGTACCTGCTGCGCGAGAGCAACGCAAAAGCCGGGCGCAAGGTTCAGCTGATGGGGTCGGGTGCCATCTTGCGCGAGGTGATTGCCGGGGCCGATCTGCTGGAGAAGGACTTTGGGGTCTCGGCCGACATCTGGAGCGTGACGAGCTTTACGGAGTTGCGCCGCGATGCTCTCGACGTCGAGCGGTGGAATATGTTGCATCCCGAAGAGCAGACACGGTTGCCGTATGTCACCACGAGCCTTGCCGCGCGTGGCGATCATCCCGTCATTGCCTCGACCGATTATATGAAGTTGTTTGCCGATCAGATCCGCGCGTTTGTGCCGGGTACCTATCGGGTGTTGGGCACCGATGGGTTTGGGCGGTCGGACTATCGGGCGAAGCTGCGCACATTCTTCGAGGTCGACCGGCATTACGTGGCGGTCGCGGCTTTGAAGGCGCTGGCGGATGAAAACAAGATCCCCTCCAAGACGGTGAGCGAGGCGATTGCCAAGTATGGCCTCGATACCGAACGGCCAAGTCCGGCCCGAATTTAGCGACGTGTAAGCCCCCTCATCCTGCCCCTCTCCCCGGGGGGAGAGGGGGAAGTAAGTGCTCATCGTTTTACGTTTTCCCTCATTGCTGACGAGACCCCCATGGCCATCCTCGACGTGAAAATCCCTGACATCGGCGATTTCAAAAACGTGCCGGTGATCGACGTGTTTGTGAAAGCCGGGGACGTGCTCAAGGCAGAGGACCCGATCCTGACGCTCGAGTCGGACAAGGCGACGCTTGAAGTGCCGTCGCCTGCGGCGGGGACGGTCGCTGAGGTTTTGATCAAGGTCGGGGACAAGGTTTCGCAAGGCTCGCCGGTGTTGCGGTTCGAAGCTTCTGCGGGGGCGGCGAACGGCTCGGTTGCTGCGGCTGTGACAGCCGCTAAGCCGGCGCCTGGACCAGTGGTGGCGGCTGCTCCTGCCGCGCCGGTTGTCGGGGGAGTTTCCGGAGATGCGCCGCGCCGGACGTTGCCGCCGCCGATGGTGCTTGACTTTGGAAACGTGCATGCAAGCCCTAGCGTGCGGCGGCTTGCGCGTGAACTCGATGTGGACCTGACCGTGATCAAGGGTACAGGCGATAAGGGTCGGGTGACCGTCGCTGATGTGAAGGCATCGCTCAAGGGTTCGGGGGCTGCTCCCGGCGTTTCGGGCGGCATGGGCATCCCTGAAATTCCGGCGCAGGACTTTGCCAAGTTCGGACCGATCGAAGTCAAGGCGATGTCGCGGCTGAAAAAGCTGTCGGGGCCGCATCTGCATCGCTCGTGGCTGAATGTGCCCCACGTCACGCATACGGATGAGGCGGATATTACGGACGTTGAAGCCTATCGCAAGACGCTTGATTCAGCGGCGAAGGAGAAGGGCTATCGGGTCACGCTGTTGTCGTTTCTGCTGAAAGCCAGCGTGTCTGCTTTGCGGGCATACCCTGAGTTCAACAGCTCGCTGTCGCCGGATAAGGGCAGCTTGATCTTCAAGAAATATTACAATATCGGCGTCGCGGTCGATACGCCCGATGGACTGGTTGTGCCTGTCATCAAGGATGTCGAGCGCAAGGGCGTCATCGAACTGAGCCAGGAATTGGCCGCCGTGTCGAAGCGGATGCGCGAGGGCAAAATTGCGCCAGCGGATATTTCCGGCGGGACGTTCTCGATTTCGAGCCTTGGCGGCATCGGCGGGACAAACTTCACGCCAATCGTCAGCGCGCCGGAAGTGGCGATTTTGGGCGTCGTTCGTTCGACGATGAAGCCGGTTTGGAACGGCACTGAATTCAAGCCGCGGATGATGTTGCCGCTGTGCGTGTCTTATGATCACCGGGTGGTCGATGGGGCGCTGGCGGCACGGTTCACGCGGCATTTGGCGGACATGCTCGAAGATGTACGGCAGCTGGTGCTGTGATTTGAAAATCGGGGCTGCGCGCCCCCACGCCCCCCGGCAGGGGCTCGCCCCTGCACCCTTGCTGCAAATAGGACATCGACATGGCCAACACTGAAATTCGCGTTCCAGATATCGGTGACTTCAAGAACGTGCAGATCATTGAGGTGCATGTTGCACCGGGGTCGAACGTCAAGCCGGAAGATCCGCTCATCACGCTTGAGTCGGACAAGGCGAGCCTTGAGGTGCCGTCGCCGCTCGCAGGCGCGATCGTCGAGATGAAAGTCAAAGTGGGCGATAAGGTCTCGAAGGGCGATCTAATCGCGACAATCGATGCAGCGGGAGCAGGAACTGCCAAGCAGGATGTGGCGACGCCAGCAGGGTTACCTGCTGCGACCTTGCCTGCGCCGGTGGCGGGGCCTGCGTATCACGGCGCTGTCGATGTGACGTGCGATGTGGTCGTGATCGGCGCGGGGCCGGGTGGATATTCGGCAGCGTTCCGGGCGGCGGACCTTGGCAAGAGCGTCGTGCTGATCGAGCGGTTTGCGACGCTGGGCGGGGTGTGCCTGAACGTCGGGTGTATCCCGTCTAAGGCGCTGCTGCATACAGCGGCGGTGATGGACGAAGTGGCGACGATGGCAGCGCATGGCATTTCGTTTTCGGCGCCCGTGATCGATCTTGCAAAACTGCGGACGCACAAAGAGCAGGTTGTCGCGAAGTTGACTGGCGGGCTGGCCGGGATGGCGCGGGCGCGAAAGGTTCAGGTCATTCGCGGGGTGGCAAAGTTTGCCGATGCCAATCATCTTGAAGTCGAGGTGGAGGGCGGCGAAAAGCAGGTCGTCGGGTTTGCCAACGCGATCATTGCGGCTGGTTCGGAGGCGGTGCGGTTGCCGTTCATGCCGGACGACGAGCGGATTGTGACGTCGACGGGTGCCCTCGCTTTGCCCTTTATCCCTAAGTCGATGCTGGTGATCGGCGGCGGGATTATCGGGATGGAGATGGCGACGGTTTACTCGACGCTGGGCGCCCGGGTCGATGTGGTGGAGCTGCTCGACGGGTTGATGGCCGGAGCGGACCGGGATCTCGTGCGCGTCTGGGAAAAGAAGAACGCGCCGCGCTTCGATCAGATCATGCTCAAGACGAAATGCACGGGTGCGACGGCGAAAGCGGACGGCATTCATGTGACGTTCGAAGGTGAGGCTGCACCTAAAGAGGCCAAGCGTTACGACTTGGTGCTGGTGGCTGTCGGGCGGACGCCGAACGGGCCCAAACTGGATGCCGATAAGGCTGGCATTGCGGTTGACGCGCGCGGGTTTATCGCGGTCGACCGACAGATGCGTACAAACGTTCCGCATATTCTGGCTATCGGCGATATCGTCGGACAGCCGATGCTGGCGCACAAGGCGGTACATGAGGGGCATGTCGCGGCAGAAGTCGCGGCTAGCAAGAAGAGCTTCTTTGAACCGCGGCAGATTCCGTCGGTCGCCTACACCGATCCCGAGATTGCCTGGGCTGGGCTGACCGAAGACGAGTGCAAGGCGAAGGGCATTGCTTTCACGAAGGGGATGTTCCCCTGGGCGGCGTCGGGGCGGGCGATTGCCAATGGGCGGGATGAGGGCTTCACCAAGCTGCTGTTTGACAAGGACACCCACCGCATCATCGGCGGCGGAATCGTGGGCACGCACGCGGGTGATTTGATCGGGGAGGTTTGCCTCGCGGTCGAGATGGGTGCGGATGCCGTCGACATCGGCCGCACGATCCATCCGCATCCGACGTTGGGCGAGTCCGTCGGGATGGCCGCTGAGGTTGCCGAAGGGGTCTGCACCGATTTGCCGCCGCAACGGAAGAAGGCGTGAGGCTGGCGGGAGAAGCGCTTCGCGATAAGGGCTGCCGCCCTTAGACCCGCTTGAGGGGTGACCCCTCAAACTCCCGTCTTTTTTTACTTGGTTATTCTAGGGCGATGGTTTTGGTCAGGGTCGCGGTGGAGTCGGTGCCAGCGAAGATTTCGACGGGGCCGGGTTCGAAGATGAGTTGGCCCTGATCGTCGTGGAAGGCGAGGCTTTGTGCCGATAGCTCGAAACGGACGGTTTGGGTTTCGCCGGGTTTGAGGTGGATTTTTCGGAAATCCTTCAACTCGCGAATGGGGCGCGAGCGGCTGGCGATCGGGCGGCGGATGTAGAGCTGGGCCACCTCGTCGCCCGCGCGCGAGCCGGTATTCGTGACATCGACGGTGATGGCCATACTTCTTTTGCTGGCAAGCGTGGTCGCTGCCGGGGTCAGGTTCGTGTAGCCAAACGTGGTGTAGCTGAGGCCGTAGCCGAAGGGGTAGAGCGGCGTCACCGGCTCGTCGAGATAGCGCGAGGTGAAGCGGTTTTCGTTGGGCGGGCGGGAGGTCGGCAAGACATTGTAACTGATCGGGATTTGGCCGACCGAGCGTGGGAACGTCATCGGCAGTTTGCCCGATGGGTTCACTTCGCCGGTGACGATTTCGGCAACTGCAATGCGGCCTTCCGTTCGGGGAAGCCAGGCAAACAGGATCGCATCGGCACGGGCGGCCTGACGCGCCAGCGTCAGCGGGCGGCCAGCTGTGATGACGAGGATCAAAGGCTTACCGGTGGCGGCGAGCTTATCGAACATGTCGGATTGGGCGGGCTGCAAGTCGAGGTTGGTGCGGGATGCGCCTTCGCCTGCGAACTCGCAGTCTTCGCTGGCGATCATGATCACGAGATCGGCGGCCATCGCTGTATCGACAGCGCGAGCGCTATCGGCTGGGGTTTTGCCGCACGGGTCGGTGAAGGCTGGGGCGTACAGCAGCGTCTGGTGGGGGCGCAGGCGTTCGGCCAACGCGTCGTGAAAAGTCTTGGTGGCGGGCTTGGTCTGCATCGCGGGGCCATACCAGCTATCGTCGACTTCGGATTTAGCTGCGGCGCCGATCAGGGCGATGGTCTTGTGGCTTGAAGACAGCGGCAGAACTGAATTCTCGTTTTTAAGCAGGACAATTCCTTCGCGGGCGGTCTGGCGGGCGACGGCGCGGACTTCGGCTTCGGGTGGCGCTTGGGGTACAGGCTTGGATTCGAACAGTCCGGACTTGAATTTAACTGTGAGGATGCGGGCCACGGCCGTGTCGATTTCGGCGAGCGTGACACGGTTGGCTGCGACTTCGCCGGAGAGATGCTCGACGTAGGCTGCCCCCTCCATGTCGAGGTCGATGCCGGCTTTGAGGGCGAGGCGGCTGGCTGCTGCGAGGTCGCCGGCTAGGCCGTGGTTTTGCAATTCGCCGATGGCGTTGTAGTCGGCGGTGATGAAGCCTTTGAATCCAAGGTCGCGGCGCAGGACGGTGTCGAGCAGGAAGCGGTTGGCGGTTGCTGGCACGCCGTTCACGGCGTTAAGGGCCGCCATCACGGTTTGGGCGCCCGCGGCAATGGCGGCAGTAAAGGGCGGCAAATGCCGGTCGTAGAGGTCGGAGGTCGGTATGAGGGCGCTGTTGTAGTCGCGACCGCCTTCGCCGGCCCCATAGCCGACGTAGTGCTTCGCGGTGGTGATCAGGCCACCTTCGAGGTAGCCGCGGGTGCGGGCGGCAGCCATGACCGAGCCTAAATGGGCATCTTCGCCAGCCCCTTCGACGACTCGGCCCCAACGTGGGTCGCGTGAGATGTCGACCATGGGCGCGAATGTCCAGTTGACGCCGACGGCTGCGGTTTCGCTTGCCACAGCGCGGGCGGCTGATTGGGCCAGTTGAGGACGCCAAGTTGCCGCCCAGGCAATCGGTGGGGGCATGGCGATACGAAATACGTCGATGGCATCAAGGCCAAACAACAGCGGTATTTTGTTGCGGCTCTCGCTTGCGGCCTTGCGGTATTGCGTGATGAGGGCTGGATCGACCACATTCATCATTGCGCCGATGCGGCCAGCGCGCACGGCGTCCAACTGCCCGGCGACGGGTTCGCCTTGCGACACGAGATTGAGCTGGCCGATTTTTTCCGCAAGCGTCATCTGACCCAGCAAGGCCGTCACGCGTTGACGGGTCGATAGGTCATCGGTGTCGGCAGTCGCTCCCGGGACTGCGAACAAAATGGTGAACAGGGCTGTAATGAGGAACCAAAATGGCGCTGGCAGCGTTCTTGCGTTGGTATGTCGCACAGACTGGTTTTTCCGATCAAATTCCAGATAGAAAGGCGAAATTTTGTGCACGCGCAGCCCTTTGCTTGATTGCGACAGTAGAATGACTAGTGCGCTCTTTTACCGGCCATGCGAGAGGAAGTCTTCTGTCACGATGATGACCCAATCGTAAGACAACCTCATTCAGCATTCGTTCAGCCGAGTTTTGATTTCTGGCGGACGTGCGGGGGCTTGAGCTACCGGCTGGTATTTTTATGACGGCGCTGTGTACGCACGCCGTACCCACCGCGTTGCGAACTGGAGACGTTAATGAAGTTTAGTACGGTCAAATCTTTCGACGTGGACGTCAATTGGGCGGCAGAGACCGTATTGCCCATCGAGTTCCGCGGGCAGGAATACGAGCTTGAAGCACGCGCCTATCAAGGCGAAGAAATCGCCCATCAGGCGATGGTGTTGATCAATCGGGGCGTGGGTGCCGACAGAAATGCGACCGCCCTCGTGCGTGTGCATTCCGGTTGCGTCACCGGTGATATTTTCCATTCCTTGAAATGCGACTGCTATCCTCAATTGCAAGCAGCACTTGAGCAAGTCGTCAAGACGCCGAACGGCGTGCTGATTTATTTGCCGTATCATGAAGGTCGCGGCATCGGTCTGGTCGACAAGATCCGCGCCTATGCTCTCCAGGACAAAGGCGTTGACACGGTTGATGCCAATATCCAGGTCGGCGCACCGATTGATGCCCGTGAATATGACTTGGCGGCGCATATCCTGTTCGATCTTGGATTTAACGAAGTTCGCCTGATGACGAACAATCCAGCGAAGATGGAAGCGCTACGTGCGCTTGGTATCAAAGTGGTCGAGCGAATCGAAGTCGTGACGCCGATCAATAAGTTCAATAAGCGCTACATCGAGACCAAACGCGCTCGTATGGCCCATAAGCTGTAATATTCGAAGCTTGAATTTGATCATTAAGCCGCTGGCAAACGCCGGCGGCTTTTTTGCGTTAAGCGGTCGCTGCGCCAGGGGGCAGGACTTTTAACGAAAAATCAACTAACCCCCTTCATCGTCTTAACCGTGTCCAAAGATGAGCGAAAAACCGCCATCATCCTTGAGCATACCCAGGTGTGCCCGCGATTTTTTGCGAGCCGTTTTGCGTCACGGGGAACTTTTATCATGATGTCATATTGGCTCGCGCCGACTGGTCGCGCTTGCGCCTTTGCGGCTGTGTTCGGGCTGCTGCCTGCAGCTACCGCCGCCGCTCAGGTCGAGACGCCTGCCGTGACGCTGGATGCGGCGGTCAAAAGCGACCCTACCCGTACCCGATTTGTCATCGGTCTTGAAAAGGCCGTCCAATTCCAGGTGTTTTCACTCTCCAATCCCAATCGTGTCGTGATTGAATTGCCGGACGTGAAAGTTTCGCTCCCCACGTTGGCTGGAGACAAACCCGTCGGCCTCGTCAAATCGTTTCGCGGCGGCCAGGCGGCGGCTGATAAAATGCGCGTCGTTATCGACGTGACTGAGCCGGTGATTGTTGCCAAATCCGAGGTCGAAAAAGGTGCGAACGGCAAGGCCGCGCGGCTGGCGATTGAAATCGTGACCGTTGCCTCGTTGGAGAAAGCCAAGCAGGCGGGTGGCAAGAAGCAGACACCGCCGTTTGCGCTTGGCGCAGTGGGCATGCAGCCGCCGACGCCGCAACTTGCGTTGAGCCCAAAGAAGAAAGCCGAACGCGCATTTAAGCCGACAATCGTTATTGACCCAGGCCATGGCGGTCACGATTCGGGCGCGATCAAGCATGGGGCTGTCGAAAAAGAGGTGGTTCTCGCGTTCTCGAAAATACTTCGCGACAAACTGGTGGCCACCGGTCGCTACAAAGTGATCATGACGCGCGACGACGACACGTTTGTCGACCTCGACGAGCGCGTTGCAATCGGCGAACGCTCGAATGCTGCGCTGTTCATCGCCGTGCACGCCGACTATGCGCAATCCAAAGCCCGGGGTGCCACGATCTTCTCGCTGCGCGACGGCGTTGCCGACAATCTGAAACGGTCAGCCAAGGGTGAACTCGTCAAGCGCGTGATGACCAATCCGCTGCTCAATCAGGCCAAACCGGCTGAAAGTGACAAGCAGGCGGTGATGGGTATTCTGGAAGATCTGGCCAAGCAGGAAGTTGAGGCCAACAAGGATCGTAGTAAGCTGTTTGCAGGTGCCGTCATCGAAAACATGTCGGACAAGACGGATATGCGTGCGTCTCCCGACCAGCAGGCTGCGTTCCGCGTTTTGATGACGGCTCAGTTTCCGTCGGTTCTGATCGAATTGGCGTATGTGACCAACAAGCAGGACGCTGCAAATTTGAAATCAGACGAATGGCGTCAGGAAGTGTCCGGGTCGATCGTGACGGCGGTTGAGAATTATTTCTCAAATAAGCTCGCCCACTTGCCAATGTAGCCAGACGGTCGCAGATTTAAGTCTGCGGATCGTGCATCGTGTCGCCAGTTAATGAGTTGGCTGCGACTTTGCGTGCGCTCTGTAGGTCGGGGTGGGGTGCTCTAATTCAATGGGTAGGGTTGGCCCGAATTCGGTCTTGAGTCCCTGTTTCTCGGGCGCAGTGGACTCCCACGGAAATTGCGAGGGCGTCCAGGTGCGGCCAAAATATTTGCAAAGTGATCGGTACATCCTGTGGTGACGTGAGAATTGCCGCTTGGGTATGTAACGGATTTGTGGATCAATCTCGTGGCATCTGGCGATGAGAACGTCCAAGCTGTCGTTCTGATAGTGTTTAAAAAATTCTGCAATGTCGGCACTGAATTCTTTGAAATACCAATAATGGAATACCGCGTCTCCGATATAGCGCGGTTGGTTGTTTGACATCTGTAGTGCCCAAGAGATTGCGGTCTGCTCTGTCGTGGGCTGGGGAAATTTGGCGTAAAGCTGATCGATCAATTCGCAGGTGTCTGTAAAAATAGCCAAGTGCTCGGCGTTAAATCCAATGACGCCGCAGTTGCTGATCATGAGGCTGGCGGGTAGCCGAATGCGCTTGTTTTTCAGATCATAAGATGCCGACAGGCAGAGTTCACGGAATTCACCGTGCCTCCTGCCGGGCGATGCGCCGCCGTTTTCGATCGTCTTTTCAGCCACGTGAAAGAAAAACGCTCCTTGTTTAATCTGCGGGAAAACATCTTCGATCGAGGAGGTGAAAGCTGTGTCGGTGTCGACAAACAGGAAGGCGTCGTCATTGTCGGGATATTGCGTCCGCAGCAAGTCGGCGGCATGCTGGATTGCCAGTGGCTTGGCGCGGTGAATATAATGTTGCGGACCCGTCCATTCGCGGATTTGGTCACGGGTGACTGGAATGTACTTCACCAGTTGGGTGCAGCCCAGCCGCTGTTCAAAAGGCGCTGTGTTGTCGGTGACAATAGCGATGGTGTAATCGCTGGCGCTGTGGTGCCGCCAAAACGATAAAATCGAATACAAGGCTTCGTTGGTGTATCTTTCAGTCCCGTGCGCGAAGTAGATCACGTACTTCATAACGGTCCGGTGCTTTCTGATTTTACTCGTTACTCGACCCGCAGTCGCATACCGTGACGTCGCGGCTGGCAGTCATTTAACAGACGACTGCAAACGGGCACAAGGGGAACAAAATCGGGCAGGCACAATGATGCGCCCGCCCGCGAACGTTTGATGATGCTCCTTCGCGTGCGTGTTTTGCGCGCGACCTAATCAGGTTATCGCTTTTCAGGGGCGGGGCTTGGTGCCGCTGTGTCGCCGTCGTCGGCGTTCATGTCACCGCGATGCATGCCTCGACCGTGATGGCCGCGTCCGCCGCGCTCGCCGTCATCTTCGCGTCCCCAGCCGCCCATGCCGCGGCCGCGACGTTGCGTGACGGCGTTCTTCTGCTCGTCGGACAAGGTTGCGTAGAATTTTTCAGCCGCCGGACGCACGGTGCGCACGGCATCGAGCTGGGCGGTCAGGGCTGTTTCCATCATGGCGAGCCGTTCGGTCGGCGATTTGGGCGCGGGGCGTGTGCCGTCAGCGGGGCGGACACGGGGCGGGGGGCAGCCAGCTTTAGCCTTGATGGCCGCCGACTTTGCTGCAGTCTTCAATTCTTCGAAGGCCTGCTTTTGCGCATCTACCGGCTTCAACTTGTATTCAAGGCGGACCAGCATGAGGTCGGCTTTCTCGGAGGCATCACCTTTGCAAATCGCACCCATCATGCCGCCCATCATACCGCCGCGCATGCCATGTCCGCCGCCGTGGCCCCAACCGCCGCGCTCAGCGGATACTGCGATGCCGCCCGCCGTCAGCGCGGCCAGCACAAGGCCGCCGATCACAATCTTTTTGTTTCGTGTCATGTTTTCGTACTCCTGAGAGGAGCGCCAACATCTGTGCGCCGTGCGCGTGAACCAAGCTGGGCCCCATTGGCCTGCCGCCGCGTCCTCAGCAGTAAGAACATGACCGTCCGCCGTTTTCCGTTGCTCTCGCGCGTTAATTTTTGGCAACGTGCGGTCAGGCAGACGCCGGACTTGTGTGCGCTGATGCGCAGGCGGTCTATCGAAATCCTGTTGGCTGGACCGGTAGCGGCACGAGACAATTGATTAATCTCGTAGTAACAGTTTGCCTGCGAGGCACGTCTTTCCGATCAAATGTGGCGATGGAGGCGATCATGAGCGAGGCACGCAAAGAAACAATCGGGCTTTGGTTGTTGTCAGTGTTAACAGTTGCCGGACTGCTGTTTATCTGACCGGCGCTGATTGCTATGATTTCGGGGTCAGGTTTGTCATGTTTAGATAATGGTCATCATGGCGCGATCTACGGATCGCGCACGTCAGACATTGTTGTTCGGCCTGCCCAAGAGACGCGAACGCTACACAACCGCTCAGCCTTCAAGTTTCCATTGGCCGCTGTTTGCGCGGCAGGCGACACCTTCGGCCTTCTTTGAGTTCGAGCCGGCTGTTAGGATGACGACAACATGTCGGCAAACTTGGCCTTGCTGGTCCTTAAATGAGGTCAGCGGCTGAACTAGGCCTGAGAGACGGCCATTGTTTCGGTGCCAGATGTAGCTGGCTCCATCACCCACTTCGCTCAAAGCGAACTGGACGCTTTCGAGGGCTGCGATCTCGTCAGTTTCATCGAGCATGACGGGTCGCGCAACGCTCGGCTGCTCGGCAAACTTCGGTCGGGCCCAAAGTTTTTCTTTCGGTGCGGGGCAACCGCACGAGCTTTCGCCCGTTTCAGGTGATCGACTTGATTTAGGTTCGGTTGCCCGGGCAAAATCGGGTGCAATAAAGACGAAGGCTGCGGTGACGAAGGCGACCGCCGCCGCAGACGCGACGGGGAACAAAGCTATGTGCTGACGCATGCAAAATACTCACAAGCAACGGGGACTAACGCAAACTCCGGAACGGACCATCCAACACGTCCGCGAGGGCGTACCGGGTGTGCGTTAGCGGAGTTCCTAAGCAGGCAGAACAGTCCAAGGCACCGATGAGCGCCCGCTTAGAGACACTTCACCTCAAGAGCATGCCGATTTAAGGTTAAACTGGCGTTACGCGCCGCACTGATGCAGGCTATTTCACACAAAAAGGACGACCCTGTGGCCGACATTGTAACGACAACGCAAGCGCCCGATCCGATTGAGGATTTTACGGCAGCCCCGGAACCGTTTGCGTTGTTTGAACGGTGGTTTGGGGACGCGGCTCAGTCCGAGATCAACGACCCCAATGCGATGTCACTGGCGACGGTCGATGGCCACGATATGCCCAATGTCCGCGCGGTGCTGATGAAGGGACTCGACGGACCCGAGGTTCATGATCGCGGGTTCGTTTTCTATACCAATACGAGCAGTGCGAAGGGTTTTGAGTTACTGGCAAATCCAAAGGCTGCCCTATTGTTCCATTGGAAGAGCTTGCTTCGGCAGGTTCGCGTTCGCGGAACGATTGCGTTGGTGTCCGCTCAAGAAGCCGACGACTATTATGAATCGCGTCCGCGTGGCAGCCGCATCGGCGCTTGGGCCTCCGATCAGTCCAAGCCATTATCGAGCCGGCAAGAGTTGGAAGACTTCGTCGCCGCGCTCGAAAAGCATTATGCCGATCAGAATATCCCCCGCCCTCCCCACTGGCACGGCTTTCGGCTGACGCCACTTGAAATCGAGTTCTGGCATGACCGTCCGTTCCGGCTGCACGATCGCATTGTTTTTCGGCGCACGGGCCTAGAGGCTGCATGGGAAAAAACGCGCCTGTACCCATGACCGGCAACCTCCTGGCCATGCCCCGGCTACTGCGACGATGGAGTGGTTTCTACGTCGCTATGAAAGCTGCCTGATTCTGGGTTAGAACGTTGCGCTAACGAGCTGGCTTGAGGACTTGCTATCTGATGCAGTTTAATGAGACGCCCGGCATCGCCCGATGGACGACGCGCCTTGCGCTGTTTTCCGTTTGTCTTGCGATTGTCGCGCTGGCGGCGCACCGGTTTGGGCCGATGCCGACGTTGACGGCATTCAATCTGGTGATCATCGCCTTTGTCGGCGCGCTCACTGCGCTTCTGCTCGGCCTGTCGTCGGCGGTTTATATCTGGCGCCAGGGGTGCGCGGGCGGCATCCGGGTCGCCATCGGTTTAATGCTCGCCCTTGCTTTGTTGTCGTGGCCGCTTGCGTTTCTGTCGGCCTATCGCGATCTTCCCTCGATCAACGACGTGACGACCGACGCCGTGTCGCCACCCAGTTTTGTCGAACTTGTTAAGCTGCGCGGCCCCGGGACCAATACGTCGACCTATCCGGTCACGTATGCCAAGCTGCAAGCTGCCGCCTATCCCGACCTGAAGCCGATGTATATCGACCGGCCGGTCGAAGAAACGTTCGAAATTGCCCGTGAAGCCGTATTCCGGCAGAAGATGACAATCGTGCGCGAACAGGCACCCGAGGGCCGGGCCAAGCCGGGCGTTATTGAAGCTGTCGACCGCACGGTCGTGTTCGGGTTGTATGACGACATCGCGGTGCGGGTCGACGGCGATGCTTCACGCTCTCGCATCGACTTGCGTTCAGCCTCCAGGTTTGGCCGACACGATCTTGGCCGCAATGCGGAACGCATGCGCCGTCTCATGCGCGAGATCGTTGCCCGGCTCGAAGCGACCATTCCTTCAGCCACCGGTGAAAGCTATGTGAGATGGCGCAGACGCGGCCCCCGCACCGTGGTGAAGCACGCGCTCGACGCTGTCCAGAAAAAGGGTAAGCCAGAGGTTCTCAAAGACGATAAGTCCGCCCTCAAACCTAAACGCTCCCGCAGCCAGGAATAGCATCGCATCTTTGAGGCGTGCGCTGTCGGCGCCCCCACGACCGGAAGGACCCTGCGTTGAGACCCACCTTACCCCCATTCGATGTCATCTGTTTTGACTGCGACAGCACTCTTACGACACTTGAAGGGATCGACGAGCTTGCAGTCCGCGCTGGAATTGCCAGCCAGATCGTGCCGCTGACGACGGCTGCCATGGACGGCACGCTGACGATTGATCAGGTTTATGCCAAACGGTTGGAATTGATCCGGCCGGATGCGGCCGCGCTGGCGTGGGTGGGCGACCGCTACATTGCCGAAATCGTGCCGGGCGCACGCGAGACCATCGCCCGGTTGCAGGCGCTGGGAAAAACGGTGCATGTCATCAGCGGCGGGCTGTATCAGCCGGTGCTCGCACTTGCGCTGATGCTGGGTGTGCCCGCGACCAACGTCCATGCCGTAAAAGTCGACCTCGCCGCCGACGGCACCTATCGCGGCTTTGACGTCGAAGCCCCTTTGGCCCGCAAAGGCGGGAAGGCCACCATTTGCCGCGCGATCGCCCAGCAGAATGGCCGAATAGCCCTCGTCGGTGATGGCGTGACGGACCTGGAGGCCCGCGAAGGCGGTGCTGCCGTGATCGGTTTTGGCGGTGTGGTCGCGCGCCCGCTCGTCAAAGCAGGTGCGGACGTGTTTGTGGCGGATGCCAATCTGATGGCGGTGCTTCCGTATCTACTGACCCAGGCCGAACTGGCGGGATGAGATTGGAGTCGCTGCCTCCAATCGTCAGTCTGCCCTGCGTGCGCTTTAGCAACTAAAGACGGTCAGGCGCCGCTTACCCCCGCTGCCACAGGACGCGCGCGCGGATGGTGCCATCCATGTCGCGCAGTTCCTTGACGATCTCGGGAGCGTCGGGCACGGCGCCGTCGGCATCAAGCACCACGTAGCCGATTTCGGAATTGGTCTGCAGGTATTGTGCTGCAATGTTGACCTTGTGGCGGGCGAAGACTTCGTTCAGACGGCGCATTTCGCCCGGTGCGTTTTTGTGGATCTGGAGGAAGCGCGTGCCGGCCGGGCGCGGCGGCAATTGCACCTGGGGGAAGTTCACTGCGCCGACGGTAGAGCCGACGTCGGAATACTCGATCAGCTTTTTGGCGACCTCAAGCCCGATGCGTTCTTGCGCTTCTTCGGTGGACCCGCCGACGTGGGGGGTGAGTATAACGTTGTCGAGGCCTTGCAGCGGGGACACGAAACGCTCGTTGTTCGAGGACGGTTCGACGGGAAACACATCGATGGCAGCACCGGCCAGGCGCTTATCTTTCAGCGCTTCTGCCAATGCATCGAGGTCGACGACCGTGCCGCGCGCGTTGTTGATGAAAAAGCTGCCGGGCTTCATAAGGGCGATTTCGCGCGCGGTGATCATGCCGTGGGTGGCTGGCGTTTCGGGGACGTGCAAGGTCACGACATCGCTGATGGCCAGCAATTCGTCGAGCGTTGCGGTGGGCTGAACGTTGCCGTAGTGCAGCTTGTCGATGTGATCGTAGTAGACCACGCGCATGCCGAAAGCCTCGGCTAGCACGGCAAGCTGGCTGCCAATGTTGCCATATCCGACGATGCCGAGTGTTTTTCCGCGGACTTCGTGGCTGCCAATGGCCGATTTGTCCCAGCCGCCCTGATGGGCCGAAAGGGATTTCGGAAATATACTGCGATAGAGCATCACGATTTCAGCAATCGTCAATTCGGCGACGCTACGCGTGTTCGAAAATGGCGCATTGAAGACCGGCACGCCACGGCGGCAGGCGGCGTCCAAATCGACCTGATTGGTGCCGACCGAAAAACACCCGATGGCCGCCGTACGCTCGGTGGCTTTCAGGACGTCCGCTGTGATCTGGGTGCGAGAGCGGATGCCGAGCATGCGCACGTCCTTGAGGGCGTCGGCTAATTCGTCCGTGTCGAGTGCTTTTTTCAGCCGCGTGACAGACGTGAAGCCAGCGGCCGTAAACGCGTTGGCTGCGGTATCGGAAATGCCTTCGAGCAACAGAATTTTGATCTGGTCTTTGGACAGATGCGGATTGCGGATTGCGGTCATTGATATCCAGCGGTTGTGGGTCGCGCGTGCTTTGGAAAACTCATCGACGTCGTTCCAAACGCGGGCGCCAAAATGTATCGTTCAGGCCTGCTGCGACGTGGCAAGCACTCTGCGGCGCAAGCACTCGCTATTGACCTATAGAATGCTCCTGCAAGTTCAATGGGCCTTTGGGCTAATCGGCTTTGACTAAAACGATACGTTCAGCATGACTGAGCGGACCGTCGAACGATATCAGCCGCTTGGAGGCCAACAGTTCCAAGTGTGCTTGTACCGACAGGCGTGCGGCGTTTACGAGGTCAGCGGCGAGACCGTCATACACCTTGCCCGTAATCGAGGCCACCGTTGCTAGACCGGTATGAATTGCGTGCAGGATCGCTTGCTCGCGCATTTGCCGATGCAGCAGGTAGGCGCGGGCCGTCCGGGGGCCGTCGGCGATGGCTGGCCCGTGGCCTGGCAGATAGATGCGTTCTGCGCGCGTCAGGAGGGTTTCAAGCGATTGCAGATAAGCGCCCATATTTCCCTCGGGTGGCGCGATGACGGAGGTGCTCCAGCCCATGACGTGATCGCCCGAAAACAGAACCGGCTGCGGGCCGTCGAGGGCAAAGCATAGGTGATCGGGGGCGTGGCCGGGGGTGTGAATGGCTTCCAGGGTCAGTCCGTCTATCTCAACGATACTGCCATGCTCCAGATGACGGTCCGGGATGAACGACCAGTCGACAAAGTCACCGCCGGAGGGGCTGTCACTGAGCGTTCCTGTCCGCGCGCGCGTCGCGGCATGGCGACTGAAGCTGGCCGTTCGTGCGCCAGTCGCCGCCTGTAGTGCCGTGAGGCCATCGACGTGATCGCGATGGGCATGGGTCAGCAGGATATGGGTGATCGGGCGCGTGCCCGCAGCCGTCAGGATCGCCTGGGTATGGGCTGCATCGGCTGGGCCGGGGTCGATGACTGCAAGCGTGCGCTGACCGACCAGGTAAGTGTTCGTCCCGGTGCCGGTGAACGGGCCGGGATTGGGGGCGGTTAAACACGTAAAGAGTTCAATGGTCATCGGTTTGGCCTGCGTAAACAAACAACGTGTTGTCGGCGGACGGCGAACTTATGCAAGTCCCAGCACCGTTGTAACCGCAGGAGGGTAGGGCTGCAATTTTGCCGAAGTCAATTGATCAAGTCAGCGTTTGAGTCTGCGAGACCTATCAAATCGGCTTGGAAATTGCGCTGAGATTTCGAATCACCCGCCCAAACACCCTTCAGTTGCATGCCGATGGGCTAAGTCGCGGCCTCGACAGCCCGCTTACTATCAATCTTTCAGACTAACTGCTGCTCTCATTATTTGCAGCTGCGGGCAATAAAATCCTTCAATCATTAATCTCTCATTTCTCAAGCGCCTGTTTTATTGGGTTTGAATTATTAATATCTCCTGAAAACATATTTTAACTCTCTTTTTTTCGATTGCTAAAATTTATGGTTGTGTTGCTTTGATGCATTTGCTTTTCAGCCATTGCCCGAGTAATTTTTTCCAGACTGCCGACGGATCGTCTGTCTAGGCCTCTGCGATGTTTGGCATTTAAACGATCCAGTTTTGGCGTCGAATTGCTTTGGTGCCGTCCTACTGTCGTGGGTCGTCCTGCGTTTGAATGGTTGATGTGTCCTTGGATGCTTTTGGTCCTTTTTCGGCCTTGAGGCGCAAAGTTTATCCCAGCTTTTTGTGTTGTCGCATCAGTCTGTTGGTGTCTGTGGCTTTGCGTGTTTTCGGGTGACTCCGGGGACGGATCACGACAGCAAGCGGCAGTGGCCGAGGGAATGACGATGCGGTTTTTGGTGAAAAAGATTTGCGCTTTTGCGAAGATTCGCGTGGCCAATGCAGGATTGGGATTGGCGCTGAAAAGGCCTCCGATCTCGCCGGTGATGTATTTCGCAGGAATCGGTGTTCTTGCTCTTTCTCAATTGGTCACGGCATTGCCGGCCATTTCCGCGTCAACCGGAGCCTGGACGCCAACTGCAAACGGCGGGTCGGCCACGGCTGCAGGCGTCACAGTCACCATCTCGGGAATTGCAGGTGTTGCACCGGTTCCGGTCGCTGACACGTTCAATACGACGAATTTCTGGGTTAATCCCTATGGCGCGTCTCCCGCCGGTCAGCCCTCGATCTCGGTTTTACCAAACGTCTTTGGCGTGACGCAGACAGTTACGTTCACCTTTAGCAAGCCCGTCGACAACCCTGTCCTGCACGTTGACCGTCTGGGCGGAACGATCGGTACCAATAGCTCGACTTCGGTTTGGACGTTGTCGAGTTTTGCGGCGACGGGGGGATCGGTTGCTGTTTCGCGGCTCGGCGGCGATAACGAGTTCATCGTCAGTGGGAATGCTTTTCGGCGGTCGACAAGCACGAACGTGACGGGTGCGGAATGCACGACGTCCAACTCCGGCTCGACCTGCGGCTCGATACAATACGTGGGCACGGGTATCACGTCGCTGACGTTCACCGTGACGTGGGCGGACCAGAACAATAACATCGGCGACCAGCTCGAATTTATCGTTTCGATTCCCGACACGACAGTCATTCTGCGCAAGCAGTAGGTCAACGGGACTGGGACGTTCGCGTTTACGGGTACCAACGGCGTTGCGGCCGCAAGCCTCAACACTGGGACAGCCAATCCGCAGACGTCGGCGGCTTCGATCGTTACCAGCCAAACCCAGCCGATCACGATCACGGAAACAGCGGTTACGAATTTCCCGCTGACCGCTGCGTCGTGCGTCGATCAGACGAGTGCTGCGGTCGCGTCGTCGCTTTCGGGTGGGACGCTGACGATTGCGTCGGCTGCTTATAGGAACAACCAGACGATCACGTGTACATTCACGAACACCGCGCAGGCCGACATGAGCATTTCGCTCGCCGGTTTGCCGACGACCGCCAGCATCGGTGTGCCTTATTCGGGCTCCTTCACCTGTACGGCAGGGGCTTCGCCGTTGTTCCAAGCGTCCGGTGCGACCTGCTCGCTTGCGGGCCTGCCTGCCGGTCTCACCGTCGGGACCTGTACGCCTGTTCCTCCGGCAACCGTTGCCGCAGGCGGCACGATCGTGTGTCCGGTTTCCGGAACGCCGACTGCGATTGGCAGCTCGACAGCCACCGGCACGACGGGGGCAACGAACGATAACAACGCTGGCAACAATACAGCGACACGAGCGATCGTCGTTACCGGTTCCAACATGACGCCGGACCTGACCGGGTTGCCGACAACCGCGTCGATCGGCGTTCCTTACACGGGCACGATCCGATGCACGAACTCCGCGACTGCGACAGCCAGTGCGACGGCGGCGACCTGTTCGGTGAGTGGACTACCAGCGGGCGTGACGGTTGGTGCCTGTACGCCGGTGCCGCCGGCGACGGTTGCGGCCGGTGCCAGCATTTCCTGCCCGGTTTCGGGTACGCCGACGGCTGTCGGGTCGTCCACGGTGGTGGTCACGACAGGCGCGACCAACGACACGAACTGCGGTACGACCACGGGTGGCGACAATCGGGCAACATCGCCGATCACGACGACTGGATCAGATATGGTGCCGGACGTGTCGGGGCTGCCCACGTCGGCCAGCATTGGCGTGCCTTATACCGGGACGCTTCGGTGCACGAACTCTGCGACTGCGACGGCGAGCGCGACGGCTGCGACCTGCGCGGTGAGCGGACTGCCGCCTGGCGTGACCATCGGTGCCTGCACGCCGACGCCGCCGGCGACGGTCGCGGCTGGTGCAAGCATCTCCTGCCCGGTTTCGGGAACGCCGACAGCGCTGGGTGCTACGACGCTCACGGCTACGACGCTCACGGCTACGACGGGTGCGACCAACGACATCAACGGCGGTACGTCCGCGGGTGGCAACAACTCCACGACGGCTGGCATCACGACAACCGGGTCGGACATGACGCCGGACCTTACCGGCCTGCCTGCAACTGCGACCGTGGGGACCCCTTACGTCGGCACAATTCGGTGCACGAACTCCGCGACGGCGACGGCCAGTGCGACAGCTGCTTCCTGCTCGGTCACCGGCCTGCCGCCCGGCGTGACGGTTGGCACCTGCACGCCCACACCTCCAGCTACGGTCGCTGCCAACGCTAGCATCAGTTGCCCCGTCAGTGGAACGCCGACGGCCAACGGTTCGTCCACTGTCACGGTGACGACCGGTGCGACCAACGATACCAACGGCGGCACGACCAGCGGCGGTAACAATCAGGCGACCCAGGGCATCACCGCCAGTGGCTCCGACATGATCATCTCGCTGAGCGGTTTGCCAACCACAGGCGGTATCGGGCAGCCTTACAGCGGCACGTTCACGTGTACCAATGTTGCGCCGACGGCCGTGACCGCGACGGCGGCGTCGTGCTCGGTTGCGGGCCTGCCTGTCGGCCTCACAACGCTGTGTTCGCCGACGCCGCCAACGGCCGTCGCTCAGGGCAATGCCATCACCTGTTCGGTGACGGGTACGCCGACGGCCAGCGGCACGTCGACTGTCAACGGCACGACGGGTGCCACCAACGACGGCAATAGTGCCAACAACACCGCCGTGACGTCGATCGCCATCGGAACGCCCGCGTTGTCGATCGTCAAAGCGACGACGACGGCGAACTTCAGCGCCGTTGGAACGGTTGTGCCGTATACCTTTACCGTGACCAATGCGGGCACCATCACGATCGTGTCTGCGATTACGGTTTCCGACAGCCGGATTGCGTCCGTGTCCTGTCCGGCGCTGCCCGGCGGTATCCTCGTCGCGGGCGGGTCGATTGTCTGCTCGGGCTCGTACACTACCACTCAGGCGGACCTTGATGCCGGTTCGGTCGTCAACGCCGCCTCGGCGAGTTCGGGGTCAACGACGTCGCCCACCGACATACACACGCTTCCCGCGGTACAGACCCGCGGCCTGACGATTGCCAAGACTCCCACGCCGTCGACCTTCAATGCGCCCGGTACCGTCATCAGCTACAGCTATTTGGTTCGCAACACAGGCAACACGACGATTCCGCCGGGTCAGCCGGTGACCGTTGCCGATGACAAGATTGCGACGGTCTCTTGCCCGGCGATCCCGGTGGGTGGACTTGCGCCTAATGCGACGCTGACATGCTCGGCGACCTATTCGACGACTCAGGCTGACATGGACGCCGGTTTGGTGGTCAACGTCGCGTCGGCGACGTCGGGTCCGACGACCTCGCTCAATACCACGGCCACCGCCACTGCGATCCAGTCGCCTGCGCTGGCGATTGCAAAAGACACGACTGCCAGCGGTTTCTCGGCTGTCGGCGTGGCTGTGCCCTATACCTTCACGGTGACGAACGTCGGCAACACGACGCTGACATCGGCGATCACTGTCAGCGATAGCAAGATCGCTTCGGTCACGTGCCCGGCACTTCCGGGGGGCGTGCTTGCGCCGTCAGCGTCGATCACGTGCACGGGGACCTACAGCACCACGCAGGCGGATCTTGACGCCGGTTCAATCGTCAACACGGCGTCTGCAACGTCGGGGGTGGTTGTGTCGCCAACCGCCAACCATTCGCTGCCAGCCAACATCACGCACAGCCTTGTACTGACGAAAACGCCGTCGCCGACGACGTTCGCGGCTCCAGGCGTTGCGATCAGCTACACCTACGTCGTGCGCAACACTGGTAACGCCACCATTCCGGCATCGACCGCGATTTCGGTGTCCGACGATAAACTTGCGTCGGTCACTTGCCCGGCCATCCCTGTAGGCGGTATTGCGCCAAACGCGACGCTGACCTGCACTGGGTCGCACACCACGACGCAAGCCGACGTGGATGCCGGTTCGATCACGAACATCGCGTCGGCCACCGATGGCACGGCAATTTCGCCACCGGTGTCGGCAACGGTGAACGCGACCCAGTCGCCAGCGATGACGATTGCAAAATCTACCCCCGCGACGACTTACGCGACGGTTGGCCAAGTCATTGCCTACAGCTTCACGGTCACGAACACCGGCAACGTGACGCTCACAAGCGCGGTTACCGTGACCGACAGCAAGATTGCGTCGGTGTCGTGTCCAGCACTTCCCGGCGGCCGCCTGGCACCGGCAGCGTTTATTACCTGTACCGGCTCTTACACGATTACGCAGGCCGATCTCGATGCAGGTCTGGTCGGCAATACCGCTTCGGCGACATCGGGTACGACGACCTCACCGCCCGATGACCACACGTTGCCTGCCACGCAGACCCGCGCGTTGACTATCGTCAAGAGCTCGACGTTGGCGAACTTCGCCGCTACCGGCGTTGCGATCCCCTACAGCTACAGGGTCACGAACACCGGCAACGTGACGCTCACGTCGGCGGTCAGCGTTGCAGATGACAAAATCGCGTCCGTGTCGTGCCCGGGGCTGCCCGTCGGCGGCCTTGCACCTGGCGCCTTCGTTACATGCACGGGCACCTACACAACCGTGCAGGCCGACCTCAATGCTGGCGGGGTCACCAACATCGCGACCGCAGCTTCGGGTTCGACGACCTCGCCGTCTACGACGCTCACAGTTCCGGCAGTGCAAACGCGCGCGCTCTCGATTGCGAAATCGGCGAACGTGACCTCCATTTCGACGGTTGGGCAGTCTGTCCTCTATTCGTATCTCGTCACGAATACCGGTAACGTCACGCTGACCAGCGGTGTCAGTGTTGCCGACAACAAGATCGCTTCGGTTGTCTGTCCTGCGCTGCCGGTTGGCGGCCTCGCACCGGGTGCGTTCATTACCTGCTCGGCCACATATGCCGTCACACAATCCGATCTTGATGCGGGCAGCGTTACCAACATTGCTTTGGCAACCTCGGGTTCGACGACCTCGCCTCAGACCAGTGTGACCGTGCCTTCGGCGCTGACGCCGTCGCTTGCGATTGTCAAGTCGACGACATCGCCGAGCTTCACGGCGGTTGGAACTGTGCTGACCTACAGCTACCGCGTCACCAATACCGGGAACGCGACGTTCACCAACCCTGTCACGGTCAACGACGATAAAATTGCGTCCGTCACGTGCCCGGCGCTTCCGGGGGGCGTGCTTGCGCCTGGCGCGTTCATCACCTGCTCTGCGAGCTACACGACAACGCAGGCCGATGTCGATGCCGGCGGCGTGACCAACATCGCGTCGGCCACGTCTGGCGCCACCACGTCTGCACCCACCAACCTGACCATTACCTCGACGCGGACGCCTGGGCTGTCGCTCGTAAAGGCGACGACCGCTGCGACGTATGCAGCGGCCGGTGACACGGTGCCGTACACGTATGTCGTCACCAATACCGGCAACACGACGCTGACGACGGCCGTCACGGTCACCGACAGCAAGATTTCTCCGGTGTCGTGCCCGGCGTTGCCGGTCGGCGGACTTGTGCCCGGCGGCTCGATCACGTGTACGGCGACCTATACGGTCGTCCAGGCCGATGTCGACGGTGGCAACATCGTCAACCTTGCGCAGGCTTCATCTGGCCCAGTGACATCGCCAACCGTCACCTATGACCTCAGGGGACAGCAAGATCCCAAACTGACGATTTCGAAGGCTTCGACGACGACGGCTATCACGACGTCCGGCCAAATCGTGCCGTATACCTACACGGCGACCAATACGGGCAACGTGACGCTGACCGTGCCTATCACGATTGCCGACAATAAAATTGCTTCGGTGACCTGTCCGCCGATTGGCGCGGGTCTTGTTCCCGGCGCGTCGATCACTTGTAATGGGTCGTACACGGTTACCCAGGCCGATCTCGATGCTGGGTCGGTGGTGAATACAGCGGTTGGCGCATCGGGCACTCCGGGTACGCCGATCAATTCGAACACGGTGGCGCTGACCATTCCGGTTACCCGGTCGCCGGCGCTGTCGATGATCAAATCGGCGCCATCTGCGCCATACGCCGCCGTCGGTCAGGTTGTGACCTACTCATTCGCGGTGACGAACTCCGGCAACGTGACGATCACCGTGCCGGTGACCATCGCTGATGACAAAATCGCGTCGGTGACTTGCCCTGCGCTTCCTGTTGGCGGTCTTGCACCGGCCGGCAGCCTGACCTGTACCGGTACTTACACCGTTACACAGGCCGATCTGGATGCCGGGTCTGTCGTTAACACGGCGACCGCTCAATCCGGCCCGACGATCTCGACGCCGCCGCAGGTTCACACGCAAACCGGTTCGCAAGTCCGTAGCCTTTCACTCGTGAAGGCGTCGTCTACGGCGTCCTATGCAACTGTCGGTGCGGCGGTGTCGTACACCTACACCGTCCGCAACACGGGCAACGTTACGGTTCCGTCTGGGGCGACGATCTCGATTGCCGATGACAAAATCGCAACTGTCTCGTGTCCGGCACTTCCCGGTGCCGGTCTTGCGCCAAATGCGACACTGACGTGCTCGGCGACGCATACGGTGACACAGGCCGACATTGATGCCGGTTCGATCGTCAATAACGCCACCGCAACGGATGGTACCGCGACCTCTAACGTCTCGACCGTGACTGTGCCTGCGGTGCGGTCGCCGATGCTGTCGCTCGTCAAGTCGACGACTACGACGAGCTTTGCTGGTACCGGCGTCGCCGTGCCCTACACGTTCGTCGTCACCAACGCGGGAAATACAACGCTGACCGCGGCGATTACCGTGTCTGACAGCAGAATCGCGTCGGTCAGCTGTCCGGCTCTGCCGTTGCTGGGGCTTGCACCTGGAGGCACGATCACCTGTGCCGGCACCTACACCACGACCCAAGCCGATCTGAATGCTGGCAGCGTCTTCAATACCGCTACCGCCACGTCGGGTTCAACGACCTCGCCGACGGCTTCGCACACGCTGCCTGCCGCGCAGAACCGCGCTTTGACGCTTGTCAAAACCGCCTCACCGACGACCTACGCCGCCACCGGCGTGACGGTCTCGTACAGCTATGTCGTCACGAATTCCGGCAACATCACAATTCCGGCCGGAAGCCCGATTTCCGTCTCGGACAATCGGATCGCTTCGGTCACGTGCCCTGCCCTGCCGGTCGGCGGTCTTGTGCCCGGTGCGACGCTCACGTGCTCTGCCGTCCATGTCATCACGCAAGCCGATCTCGACGCCGGTTCGATTACCAATACGGCGACGGCGACCGATGGAACGGTGACGTCGCCGGTGACCAGCGCAACGGTCACCGCGAGCCAGTCGCCTGCTCTGGCGATCGTCAAGGCAACCACTGCGACGACCTATTCGACGGTGGGACAGGTGATCCCATATACGTTCACGGCGACCAATACGGGCAATGTCACGCTGACGGGTGCTGTGTCGGTCACGGACAACCGAATAGCTGCGGTGTCGTGCCCTGCATTGCCAGTAGGCGGTCTTGCACCTGCTGCGTCGATTGTGTGCACCGGTTCCCATACGATCACTCAGGCCGATGTGGACGCTGGCAGCGTTACGAACACAGCGTTCGCGCGGTCTGGAACGACAACGTCGACGCCGCCGGTCGTGCATACGTTGACGGGGTCGCAGACACGGTCGATTGCGATTGTAAAATCGACCACGACGACGACCTTCGCAGCTCCCGGCGTCGTGATCCCTTATAGCTACCGGGTCACCAACACCGGCAACGTCACGCTGACATCGACGGTCAACGTCTCGGATGACAAGATTGCATCCGTGTCGTGCCCTGCGCTGCCGGTCGGCGGTTTGGCTCCAGGGGCGTTCATCACCTGCTCTGGCAGCTACACGACCGTACAGGCCGATGTCGATGCAGGCCGGGTTACCAACATCGCTTTGGCCACGTCGGGCAGCACCACGTCGCTGACCGCGACGGTGACGGTCAACGCATCGCTGGCACCTGCGCTGACGGTGGTCAAATCCTCGACCACGACCTCGTTCGCAACGGTCGGTGTCGTCATCCCCTACAGCTACCGGGTGACCAACTCCGGTAACACCACTTTGACGGCTGCAATCACGGTGGCCGACAACAAGATCGCTTCGGTGTCGTGTCCTGCATTGCCCGTCGGCGGGCTTGCGCCCGGTGCGTCGATCAACTGTTCGGGTTCGTACACGACGGTTCAGGCTGACATCGACGCAGGCCGGGTAACGAACCTTGCGACAGCGACATCTGGGACAACGATTTCGCCCACGGTGACACTGACCATCAACGCGGTGCTTTCGCCGTCGCTGACGATCGTCAAGTCGTCGACCACCACGAGCTTTGCAACTCCTGGCGTTGTCATCCCCTACAGCTATCGGGTCACCAACTCGGGTAACGTGACGCTGACAAGTGCCGTGACGGTTGCCGATAACAAGATCGCGTCGGTGTCATGTCCGGCGCTTCCGGGTGGGGTCTTGGTGCCAGGCGCGTTCATTGTCTGCACGGGGTCGTACACCACGGTTCAGGCTGACGTCGACGCAGGCCGGGTCACGAACCTTGCTACGGCGACCTCTGGGACCACGATTTCGCCCACGGTGGGGCTGACGATCAACGCGGCGCTCGCTCCGGCGCTGACCATCGTCAAGTCGTCGACCACCACCAGCTTTGCAACTCCCGGGGTTGCGATCCCTTATAGCTACCGTGTCACGAATACGGGCAATACAACGCTTACGGTTGCTGTCACGGTGACCGACAATAAGATTGCCTCGGTCAGCTGTCCGGCGTTGCCGGTCGGTGGCTTGGCGCCGGGCGCATTTATCACGTGTACGGCGACATATACGACGACGCAGGCCGATGTCGACGCGGGTCAGGTGACCAACATTGCGTCGGCGGCATCGGGGCCGACCACATCGCTGCCCGCGACGCTGACTATCATCTCGACGCGGACGCCGGCTCTCACCATCGTCAAGTCTTCGACGGTGACCACGTTCTCTGCTGTGGGGACTGTCATCCCTTACAGCTACCGGGTCACGAACTCAGGGAACACCACGCTGACGGCCGCCGTCACCGTCACGGACGATAAGATCGCGTCCGTGTCATGTCCGGCGCTTCCGGTGGGCGGTCTTCTGCCTGCTGCGTTCATTACATGCACGGGTTCCTACACCACAACTCAGGCGGATATCGATGCGGGTCGCGTGACCAACATCGCTTCGGCGACGTCGGGCACGGTCACGTCGCCAACCGCAACTGTGACGATCAACGCAACGCAGAGCCCGGCGCTGACCCTCGTCAAGTCGACGACGGCCACCACGTTTGCTGCGACCGGTACGGTGATCCCGTACAGCTACAGGGTCACGAACTCGGGCAACACCACGCTGACGATTGCGGTCACAGTTGCGGACGACAAAATCGCGTCGGTCACGTGCCCCGCACTTCCCGTGGGTGGTCTGGTGCCAGGTGCGTTCATCACCTGCGCCGGTTCCTATACCACGACGCAGGCCGATCTGGATGCGGGTCGCGTGACCAACATCGCATCGGCGACGTCGGGCACGGTCACGTCGCCAACTGCGACGGTGACGGTCAACGGTGCGCAGACCCCTGCTTTGACGGTGATCAAGTCGTCGACCACGACTATCTTTACGGCTGCCGGGACAGTCATCCCGTATAGCTACGCGGTGACGAACTCGGGTAACACGACGCTGACGGCTGCTGTAACTGTCACAGACGACCGGATTGCGTCGGTGACCTGTCCGGCGCTTCCGGTGGGCGGCCTTGTGCCGGGTGCATCGATTACATGTTCGGGCAGTTACACGACGACCCAGGCTGACGTCGATGCCGGTCGCGTGACGAATATCGCGTCGGCGACATCGGGGACGACGAGTTCGCCGCCCGTGACGGTGACGATCTTGAGCACGCAGACGCCTGCGCTGGTGATTGCGAAATCGACCACGACGACGGCGTTCGCGGCTGCCGGTACGGTGATCCCATACAGCTACATCGTTACCAACGCTGGGAACGTCACACTGACGGCTGCGGTCACGGTTGCCGATGATAAAATCGCGGCGGTGGCGTGTCCGGCGCTGCCAGTGGGCGGCCTGGTGCCGGGTGCGGTCATGACCTGCACGGGTTCATACACCACGACCCAGGCCGATGTGGATGCGGGCCGTGTCACCAACATTGCGACAGCAACTTCGGGACCGACGACGTCGCCGCCCGTCACTGTGACTGTGGTCGCGACGAGGACGCCTGCGCTCACGCTGGTGAAGGCGACCACGACGACCGCCTTCTCTGTGGTCGGGGCTGTCATTCCCTACACTTATACCATCACGAACTCGGGCAATACGACGCTGACGACGGCGATCACGGTGGCCGACGACAAAATCGCCTCGGTCAGCTGCCCTGCGCTGCCCGTTGGTGGCCTGATCCCGGGTGCCGCCATCACATGTACCGGCACCTATACCACCACTCAAGCCGATCTCGACGCGGGTCGTGTGACCAACATCGCGACGGCGACCTCGGGTACGATTACTTCGCCGCCCGTGACTGTGACTGTGACGGCAAGCCAGACGCCGGCGTTGAGCGTCGGGAAGTCAACCACGACGACGACGTTCTCGGCGGTGGGGACGGTCATCCCCTACAGCTACAGGGTCACGAATACGGGCAACACGACGCTGACGACTGCGATCACAGTCGCAGACGATAAGATTGCATCCGTCCCGTGCCCGGCACTGCCGGTCGGCGGACTCGTGCCCGGCGCGTTCATCACCTGCACGGGTTCGTACACGACGACGCAGGCCGATCTCGATGCGGGTCGCGTCACCAATATCGCGACGGCGACCAGCGGTCCGACGACGTCGCCGCCGGTCACGGTAACCGTGGTCGCGACCCAGACTCCTGGGCTGACGGTCGTCAAAGCTGCCACCGTGGCAACCTATGTCGCCGTGGGCGATGTCATCCCTTACACGTACAGGGTCACCAACACCGGCAACACGACGTTGACGGCTGCGGTCACGGTAGCGGACGACAGGATCGCGACTGTGACCTGCCCAGCACTGCCCGGGGGCGGGTTGGTCCCAGGCGGCGCGATCACGTGCTCGGCCACCTACACCGTCACGCAAGCGGACTTGGACTTTGGTTCGGTGACCAATCTCGCATCGGCCACATCAGGCACGGTCGTCTCGCCTGAGGTGAGCGTCACCGTGACGGGCGAACAGCGGCCAGACTTTGCCGTCGTCAAAGCAACGCTGTCTTCGACGGCAGTCAACAACGGAGATGGCACGTTTACCGCGACGTTCTCGATCGCAATGACGAACGTGGGTAACGTGAACCTCATCGACGTGCAGATGGTTGACGACTATAACGCGCAGCTTCCAGCGGGTGCGCGGGTGACGGCTGCTGCGATCCGGTCGATTGCCTCGTCGGTGCGCGGTGCGCTTACGACGGCGAACGCCGCCTATACAGCGACTTCGGCTGCACCCAACCTGCTGGTTGGCGCTGGCGAGTCTCTTTCTGTCGGTGAGACGATCACAGCCGTTATCGACATCCGATTTGACCCCGGCAACAATCCGTCAGGCTCTTCGTTTGCCAACACGGTGGTCGCAGAGACGGTGTTCAACAAGTCGACGCCGATCGCCGTCAGCGCTTCGCGGACCAGCGTCGCCACGGTGCCGTTCGTGGCCAACAGGCCGCTGCTCGTCGCCAAGACCAGCCCTAAGACCGACATCGTCAAAGGTGAGCTTGTCCCCTACACGATCACCGTGCGTAACGCCGATACTGTCACGCGCACCAACCTGACTGTGATCGATAGGATCCCGGCCGGGTTCACCTACAAACCCGGGACAGCGACGATCAACGGCGTTTCTCGTACGCCGACGATTAACGGCAATCTGCTCGTGTTTGCCAACCTGACCGTCGATCCCCGGACGCCGCTTGTGCTCAAGCTGATGCTGATCGCAGGCGCTGGGCTGGGTGCTGGTGAGTTCACCAACGAAGCGTGGGTGCTTGATGCCGATGGTAACGTTGGGTCCAACGTGGGCAAGGCAACCGTCCGAATGGTGGGCGACCCGACGTTCGATTGCACGGATATCATCGGCAAGGTGTTCGATGACGCCAACACCAACGGTTATCAAGACGAGGGCGAACGCGGTATTGCCAACGTCCGGGTGGTCACGGTGCGCGGCCAGATCATCACGACCGATAGCGAAGGCCGTTATCACATTGCCTGCGCGGACATTCCGCAGAGCGAGCGCGGTACGAACTTCATCTTGAAACTCGACGTGCGCTCTCTGCCGACGGGCTACCGCGTGACCACGGAGAACCCGCGTGTCATCCGGATTACTGCTGGAAAGATGGCGAAGATCAACTTCGGCGCTGCCGGTCTGCGCGTCGCGCGGCTTGACCTCTCCAGCGCTGCGTTCGAGGCTGGAACGGTCACGCTCAAGCCCAAATGGGCCGGGCGCATGGGGCCGGTGATCGCGGCGTTGGCGAAAGACAAGTCGGTCTTGCGGATTGCCTACCGCCGCTTGCCTGGCGAGAGCAGTGCATCTGCTCACGACCGCATCAAGGCAATGCAGGACTACCTGGAAAAGGCCTGGCTGCAGGCCGGAGCGCCCTACCAACTCGCCATCGAAACCGAAGTCTACGAGCGGTCTCGACCCTAAGCCCGTGCCCCTCACCGGCAGCCGCTTTGGCTGCCGCGTTCGAGGCTTCGGGTCCGTTTTCTCGCGTTCGAGTTGCTTTGTTGCGTTGTGTTCTCTGGCTCCCCTTGCGGGCGGGACGGAGCGGGTACGCCCCGTCGGGGCCGTACGGCGATAAGATCCAATCGGGATGACGGCAATGCGTTCGTGGACACGACTTGAGGTTTTTCTTGCAGCGACTGCACTGGTGGCGGTTTCGACAGCCGATCGGGCAGCATTTGCTGCGCCTGACGGCTGGGCCCCGGTGGTCAAAACGCGTGATCCGTCCACAGTGACACGGCGTGCGCCTCCGAACACGGAGCGTCAAAGCCATGGCCGGAGTGCTGCTCCTGGCTGCGCTGCCGCATCGGCTGACGAGGATACGCCGTTCCGCTTCACCGTCGATGGGGAAAGCCTGGACGGGAAAGGACGCGCGTCGGCAGCCGATAGCCAGCGCTGCACCGATCTCGCTGCGCGGCGTGCCGACATTCAGATCCGGTACGACGGTTTGAATAACGAACCGCGGCTGAACGTTGTTGCGGGTCCGGATGCGGCACTGAAGGGCGGCTCGGTCGTGTTCGACGTCTACAACAACTATGCCTATCGCATTGTTCGCGGCGAAATTCGCTTGTTTCATAAGCGCGATACGACGCGCCAGACGCCGGTTGCCGTGCTGCCAGCCAACGGGGCGGGGGCGAGTTGGGCTGTGCCCGGGGATGCACCCGATCAAATCAAGTATGTCTATCGCGTCTACGATGCTCAGGGGCGGTTCGACGAGACGGCCGTCAAGATCCTGGATATCGCCGACATTCGCGGAGGCAAGCTGCGCTCCGAGGACCTGAACCCGGCCAGCGGCAACGCGCTCGAAGTTCGCAACATCCCCAAGTCGGGCGGCGCGATCATGGTTTCAGGCCGCGATGTCCCGGCTGGCTCGACCGTGACGGTGATGGGCTTACCCGTGCGCGTCGACAATTCAGGTGCGTTTGCAACGCGCCAACTCGTCAATTCGGGCCCCCAGCAGATCGAGGTTGCGATCACCGATCCCAAGGGGCGCCGCACCGAATTCTCGCGCAGTGCCGTGGTTCCCGACAGCGATTTCTTTTATGTAGCGCTCGCCGACCTCACGGTCGGCCGTAACAATTCGGCCAGCTCGTTTGCGGTGTTGAACCCAGAGCGCGCCGACGACTACAAGGACAAGGTGTTCGTCAACGGGCGGCTTGCATTTTATCTGAAGGGCAAGGTTGCTGGCGACACGCTGCTGACGGCGGCTGCGGATACGCGCGATCAGCCGATCAAACAATTGTTTTCAAACTTCGACAGCAAGGACCCGCGCTATCTACTGCGCAATCTCGATCCAAATAAGTATTATCCTATCTATGGCGACGACAGCACGCTGACCGAGGATGCGCCGACGCGTGGGAAGTTCTACATTCGCCTTGAACGCGGCGATAGCAATATCGTCTGGGGTAATTTCAAAACCTCGATCACGGGCACGGAGTTCGTGCGCTACGATCGCGGGCTTTATGGTGGTCGCGCGCAGGTCAAAACCGACGATCAGACGCGCTTTGGCGAACGTCGCGGCCAGATCGAAGGATTTGCTGCGGAACCCGGCACGCTGGGTGCGCGCGATGTACTGCGCGGCACGGGAGGATCGCTTTACTATCTCAGCCGTCAAAACATCACGCAGGGGTCCGAGCGGGTCACTGTTGAAGTGCGCGATGAAGTTACCGGGCTCGTGGTCAAGTCGCGGACGTTGGTTGCCACCCAAGACTACGACGTCGACTATCTGCAGGGCCGGATCACGCTCAAGTCGGCGTTGTCGTCGACAGGTGACAGCGATCTGATCGTTCAGGCCGGGGCACTGGCTGGCAATCAGCAGTTCGTCGTCGTGCATTACGAGTATACGCCCGGCTTGCGCGCGACCAAAGACAGGGTCGTTGGCGGACGTGCCAGCTATTGGGTCAACGATCATGTCGAGGTCGGCGTCACGGGCTACGATCAATCGCAATCGGCAGAAAAGCAGCGGCTGGGCGGCGCAGACGTGACGTTGCGGTACAAGCCTGGCACGTACGTCAAGTTTGAAGGCGCGCGGTCGGACGGCGCTGGGGCTGGCGAGCAGTATTCGATCGACGGCGGCTACTCGTTCAACACTCGGACGACCACCGGTGCGCCCGCATTTGCGCGCCGCATCGAGGCAGCCGCTGATCTAGCGGAGATCATCGACGGTGCAACCGGACGGGTTGCTGGCTATTGGAAGGATAAGGACCGCGATTTTTCGGGTCCCGGCGAGTTGGCGATCAGTGGCCGTGCGCGTGAGATGGGACTGCGATCGGACGTCGTTTTGTCTGACAGGTGGTCGGCGAAGTCGAAGGCCGACGACAAGCAGGATCAGTATCGCCATTACGCGTCGGCTGAGCAGAACGTCACCTACACGTTCAACGATTACTGGAAGGCGACGCTGGGCGCTCGGCTCGACGACAATGCCGTTAAGACGGCCAGCGCCAGCCCGACCCTCAACCAGAATGGTCGCCGGGCGGACGCTGCGTTGCGATTTGACTATGACAGTCACCTCGACTGGCAGGCCTACATTTACGGGCAGGCGACGCTTGAACGTACCGGCGACCGCGATGCCAATAACCGTGTGGGCGTGGGCGGCGCGATGCGCGTTAACGAACGCACCAAGCTCACGGGCGAGGTCTCGCAAGGGAATGGCGGTCTTGGCGGCAAGGCTGGTGTTGAATACAAGATCGACGAGAAGCGCACCTCGTATCTGAATTACGGGTATTCGCCCGACCGGACCGACATCCTCAATCGCGGTGGGGCGGGTATTCTGACCGGTGGCGCACGCGAACGCTTCTCCGACAGCTTCTCCGTGTTTGGCGAAGAGCGCCTGCGCTATGGCGGCGGCTACTCCGGCGTGACCCATGCGTTCGGTCTCGACTTCGTACCCTTCGAGCATTGGAAAACCGGGCTGATGTTTGAGACCGGTGAACTGTCCGACCCGATCCAGGGGGATATAAAGCGCACCGCATTCAGCCCCAGCATCGGATACGCCCGGGATGGGCTGACGTATGCCGGTCGCTTCGAGTATCGCCACGACGACGCGTCGACAACGTCCAGTCACACCGTGCGCGACACCTATCTGATGACGAATTCGCTGCACCAAAAAGTGACCGCGGATTGGCGCTATCTGGCGAAGTTGAACGGGTCGTATTCCGACACGACGCAGGGCTCGTTCTATCAGGGTAATTACGTCGAGGCCGTCACCGGTCTGGCTTACCGGCCCGTCGCTAACGACCGCTTGAACGCGCTGTTCAAGTACACCTACTTCTACGACTTGCCGTCGCCGGGGCAGACCCTCAACGGCACTGCCGCCAATACGTACGCGCAGCAGAGCCATGTGATGTCGGCGGACGCTGCCTACGACGTCAACCCTTGGATCACCGTGGGCGGTAAGGTTGGATACCGCATGGGTGAATTGCGCGATACGACGATTGCAAACAGCACCTGGTTCGACAGCCAAGCGCTGCTGCTGATCGCGCGTCTCGACCTCCACGTGGTGTCGCAGTGGGATGTCACCGCTGAAATCCGTTCGCTCGATACCTCGACTGCCAAAGCTGCCGAGACCGGCGCACTGCTGGCTGTCTACCGGCACCTAGGCGACAACTTCAAGCTGGGTGCGGGCTATAACTTCACGCGCTACACCGAGGATTTGACCGATCTGTCAGGCAATAACAAAGGGTTCTTTATCAATGCCATCGGCAAGTTCTGACAAACTTCAGGGTCCGTATTTGATGACATCAAAAACGGACCCGCGTTGATTGATTTGTCGAGGAGCGGCCCGGGGAATTACGCGCCCTGGGCCTTCCCGTTTATTCGAGCCTCACATTAGGCCGTGACTGTGCGCCGTGGCATCGCGGGCCGCGACAGCAGTTTTTGATTGAGCCGCATCATCAAGGCAATTGTTGCAAACTGCAGGAGGACGAGCGGCACATGCAGTGCCAAGTGCAATGGCGACATCGGAGCGACGACTCCAATTTTGACGAGGCCTGCGTCCACCACGAAGAAGCCCATCACAACAAGGGCGACGCCTGGGCAAATGAGCGCATAGGCACCCACCGAGCGTTCTGATCCCCAGACCCAACGCCCGAAGTAATTGACTTTTTTCATAACGCCCCATCCGATCAATCCGAACAGGATCTGGATTGCAAGGATGGTTGCCAGAAGACCCATGATATCGATTGCGGGCACCACAGCACCGAAGCTGTGCGCGTGCGTCATTTTCAGCCGGAAGAGTCCGATGCCCACGACTGTCAGGATGGGGATCACGATCCACAAGGTCGGCGTCGTTTCTTCAGCGGCGCCATGCTCCAGCATCGACCGGAAGCCCAAGACCAGAAAAATGCCGCCGAGGACGATTGCGCTGGTCAGAAACAAGGTTGACAGGAGATAGGCGATAATCACGACTTCTTTAATGTGGCTCATGGCGGCGGGGTTGGAGAAGCCAACGCCAACCATTGCCAGGGCAAACACCGTGATCATTTGACCCAAACTGTTGTTTTTGGCGCAGTCGAACCCGCCGGTCGCAAAGACGCGCGTGAGGAAGGCAATCGCAAGGCTCATTGCCCAATACCCGATGGCGGCGAATGCTGCGATTGCAAATGGGAAGAGGTATTCGCGGGCTTCCCAAAGGCCGGGGACGAACACGGCCCCCACAATGAAGCCGACGTTGATCGACATTGCGAAGGCCAAGGGGGCCGCGAGAAGCTGTGTTTCGGCGTTCGTTTTGCGGAACGCGGCATAGTCGGGCGTCTGCGTCCAGGCGTTACTGTGCCTGACGTTCCAGACCAACAAACGAACGTGTTGGACGGCAAAATACGCAATTCCGGCGAGGGCAACCAGGATGAGGCCGCGCGCGAAGTCGGTGCCGTTGGACCACGCCGCCATCAACGACGCGTAGTTTGCAATTGGGTCTTTCGGGTGGGGCGTCAACCAATTGAGATACATAAAGAAGGAGACGACAAGCCCGCCAGCGCCGAGTGCCGCGAGATAGTAGAGGGGGCTATATCGTCCTGTCATGTCGGAAGAATAAATCATTAGTGCCTCCGGTGCGTTGATGTGTCACCAACCCGTAGCGCCCGTGGGCAGTGCGGTCTGTGACTTCGTCACGGAGCGGGGGGCGCTCATCCGCAGCCGTGTTCGCGCGGGCGATTGCCGAAGGCAGGTCGGCGATCCGATTGCTTTTTGCGCGGCCGCGCACGTCAGATTCAGGGAAAAAATTGGGTCGAAATGACCGCTAAATCAGTCTGGACCGGCACCTGAACCGTACTACGTCCGAAGATTTAAGGTGGTCACTCCGTTATCCTGAGCCGGTCGGCAACTGCGCTGGGTCTGCGCGGGAAAGTGGCGCTGGGTAATCTGTGCTGCAATATGAAAGACGTGACAGGCTCATGCTCGAATTTATCGCAACGCGAGCGGAAGGCCTGACTCGGATGGGGGCCTTCGCACCGGCCATGGGGCGGCGCTATGCCAACGGGCGAAATTATGATCACGGGCCGGGCAAACACACGGCCGTGTCCGGGCTGTCGCCCTGGATTCGTCGGCGGTTGGTGACCGAGGCTGAGGTTGTTGCCGCAGCCCTTGCAGCGCATGGCCAGGACTTAGCGGATAAATTCATCCAAGAAGTGATGTGGCGCAGCTATTTCAAAGGCTGGATGGAACGTCGCCCACAGGTCTGGGAGCACTATCGCCAAGGGCTTGGGGGCGATCTGGCAAACCTTGAAGGCGACCGCCGATTGCGCCGGGATGTCGCCCGCGCCGAAGCTGGCGAGACCGGGTTGGACTGTTTCGACGCCTGGGCGGTGGAACTTGTCGAAACTGGCTATCTGCACAACCATGCGCGCATGTGGTTTGCGTCGATCTGGATTTTCACGCTCGGCCTGCCTTGGCGGTTGGGCGCGGACTTTTTCTATCGCCATTTGCTCGATGGCGATCCAGCCTCAAACACGCTTGGGTGGCGGTGGGTCGCGGGCCTGCACACGCGCGGTAAGCCCTACGGCGCGCAGGCATGGAACATCGCGAGTTTTACCGGGCAGCGATTTGCCCCGCGCGACAGCGATCTGGCGGAGGTGGTGGCAGGGCTTGAGGCGACCGAGCCCGAAGGGCTGCCGCCCGTTTTGCCTTTACGTGTCGTGACGCCTCCGCTGACGGGCCGCCCGACGGCTCTGCTCATCACGGAGGAAGATTGCCGGGTTGAGGATTTCTCCCTGGATACCCTGGACATTCGCGCGTGCGCCACGCTGTCGGCCAGTCATCTGCGGTCACCGTTGCCTGTGGCGGACTCGGTTGCCGCGTTTGAAACGGCAGCGTTGGCGGATGCTGCCGCGCGTGCGCGCGTCACGGCAACTGTCCTGCGTCCCAACCATCCAGACGAGCTGGCACGATGGGCCAGAAACGCGGGCGTGACGCAGATCGTGACGCCCTACGTTCCGCGTGGGCCGCTGTACGATTGGATGACCGAAGCTGGGCCAGCGCTCGCCGCGCGGGGGATTGTGCTGGCGGAATGGCGGCGCGATTGGGACAGTGCGATTTGGCCTCATGCGACGGCGGGGTTCTTCAAGGTCAAGCAACAGATCCCGCGCATTCTGCAAAATTTGGAGCTGGCATGATTCCCGTACTCATCGTGGGCGCAGGCGTTGCCGGGCTTGCCTGTGCGCGGCGGCTGACGCAGGCGGGCTTTCAGCCGATCTTGATCGACAAAGGGCGTGGCATCGGTGGGCGAGTGGCGACGCGCGAAGCGGAGGGGCTTCAGTTCGACCATGGCGCGCAATATGTGACGGCGAAGGAGGCGGGGTTCGCCGCCGTCTTGGGGGACTTGGCGGCTATGGGCTACGCGGCACCCTGGCCGCAAGATGGTCGCGATGGGGCGGCCCGCGTTCGCTACGTGGGAACGCCCGGCATGGCGTCGCTCGCCACCGGGTTGGCACGGGGCTTAGACGTTCGCCAAGGTGTGCAGGTTACGTCGATCAGAGCGGGCGAAGACGGCTGGGTGGTGTCTGCGGGGGAAACGCATTACGTGGCAGCGCGCGTGGTCGTTACGGTGCCAGCGCCGCAGGTCATGGGATTGCTGGGCGCGGACCACCCGCTCGTGGCGCTGATTGCTGGCGTGCGAATGGACCCTTGCTTGACGCTGATGGCCGCCATCGCGGCGGACGCGCCGTTCGTGACTCGCGAGATGCCTGATGAGCCGCTGGCTTGGATCGCTCAAGATTGCGCCAAGCCGGGTCGGCCTTTGCCGGTTGCTGCAACCCGGGCGGGGACTGGACCGGTGACCTGGGTCGCGCACGCAAGCCCCGGCTTCAGCGCCCTGCATCTTGAGGAAGAGCCCGCAGCCCTTGCCGTGCGGATGGTGCCGATGCTGTGCGAACAGCTTGGCGTGACGGGTAATGCCGTCACTCATGCAGCGGTGCATCGTTGGCGATATGCGCAGGTGGCTGTTCCCCTCGGTCAGCCGTTTTTGCGCAGCGGCAATGGGTCGCTCTACCTTGGCGGAGACTGGTGTGTGGGTCCGCGCGTCGAGTCGGCTTGGATGAGCGGCACGGCGATTGCCGATGACGTGTTGGCGCACCTGCCATGATCGCTGACCCCCGTTTTGCCCGCTTGTTCACCCTTATGGGTGCGGCCCTGCGTCCGCCGCCGGGGGATGGCCGGGTCGCATTGGCATTGACGCTCGGGATCATCTGCCACGTGAGCTTTGCGGCAGCCGTGCTGACCATGATAGCTGCCATGTTTTTTGGCCTCAGCGAGAGCCTCGGTCGCGTGCCCTGGCCCTGGGCACTGATCGCCAATGCCGCTCTGATCGTCCAGTTTCCGCTGGCTCACTCGCTGCTGCTGACTGGTCCCGGCGGACGATGGCTGTCGCGCCTCATTCCTGGCCCGCACGGTGCGACGCTCGCCACTACGACTTACGCCATTATCGCTTCAGTCCAACTGCTGGCGCTGTTTGCGCTGTGGACGCCATCGGGCGTTGTGTGGTGGCGGGCGGAAGGTTTGGTGTTTTGGGCCGTCTGCACGTTTTATGCGGCAAGCTGGCTGTTGCTCATGAAGGCGAGCTTCGATGCGGGCGCCGAGGTGCAGTCGGGCGCGTTGGGCTGGATGTCGTTGATGGCAAAAATCCGCCCGGTGTTTCCCGACATGCCCACTGACGGATTGTTTCGCATCATCCGCCAGCCGATCTATGTGGCCTTTGCGCTGACGCTGTGGACCGTGCCGGTTTGGACGCCGGATCAGCTCGCGCTTGCCGTCAGCTACACCGCGTATTGCCTGCTGGCCCCTGCGCTGAAAGAACGCCGATTTGCGCTGCGTTATGGCGATCAGTTCCAAATCTATCGCGCCACCGTACCGTATGCCGTACCGCGCCTGACGCGATCCAAGGATCGCCCTCGTTCGACCTGAGCCGACGTTCTTTCGCCGGGCGCTTCGCCTGCCTGCCTCGATAGTGAACCTGCCGCCGCCGGCCCTATGTCTCGTCATCGGGGTGGCACGCACATTGGAGACCAACGAATGCTGACGATCGCAGTTTTAACGACGGCGCTGCTGTTTGGAGGAATGGTGCTTTATTCCTTCGGCTTTGCAGCGTTTATCTTCAAAGCCTTGCCAGCCGACATGGCGGGGGCAACGCTGCGGCGGGCGTTTCCGCTGTTTTATCTTTTCGTGATGGGCACGGCGGCGGTCGCGACCGCTCTGATGCTGCCGTACGATCTGCTGGCGGGCGGGTTGCTCGCGACCATTCTGGTGACGGCGCTGCCGACGCGCCAGTTGCTGATGCCCGCCATCAACCGTGCCACCGATAGCGGCGCGCGGTCGCGGTTTCATGCGTTGCATGGCTTGTCGGTCGTGATCACGCTGTTTCATATTGCACTGGCGGGGCTCGTGCTCGTGCGTCTCGCGGCGGGGACGTCGGCGTGAGGGGCTCGTTGGGCAGGCTTGCAGCGTTTTCGGTGGTCCTGGCGATGCTGTGTGTATCGGCGAACGCGACACAATTGAAGGACGGCATGATGCGCTCTGATAGCGGCTGGCGGTTTTTTACAGATGCGGTCATGGGCGGCGTGTCGTCGGGGCAAGTCGTTTCTATGCAAGAGAACGACCGGCCGTTTGCGCGGATGACGGGTCGCGTAAGCACTGCCAACCGCGGCGGCTTTATCCAGATGCGGCTCGATCTGGTCAGTCCGCCGCCCGTGGGCTCGACGGGCGTGCGGGTAACGGTGCGCGGCAACAACCAGCGTTACTTCGTGCATGTTCGTACGACGGGCACGGCCCGGCCTTGGCACTATTATCAGGCCGGTTTCGAGGTCACCGGAGCCTGGGCCGAGGTTCGCCTGCCGTTTGCTGCATTCGTTGCCGCTGGTGGCGCTTTGCCGACACCCCCGGTACCATCAAGCCTGACATCGGTGGCCGTCGTTGCTTATGGCCGGGATCACGATGCTCTGATCGATGTGGGCGACGTTGCTTTCTATTGACGCTCGGTCTGACGCCTTCCGCCAATGGAAATCACTATGACAACCGACGTCCATCCTTGGGCTGCAGACTTAGCCGATATGTATGCCCAGATTTGGACGCGGCTTGTGCGCGGTGTTCATGACCGGCGCGCGGCAACCCGCCATCCCACACTTGCAACGGTTGCGCCTGACGGTCTGCCGCAGGCACGAACCGTTGTCTTGCGCGCGGCTGAGCCCGTCGCCGCTTCGATCGATATTCACACAGACATTCGTTCGGCCAAGGTTGCAGCGCTGACGGTCAACCCCCACGCCGTGGTTCACGTTTGGGACCCGTCAGCACATCTGCAGATCCGCCTTGAGGCCGTGGCGGAGATTTTGAGCGGCGACGACGTGGCTGGTATATGGGCGCGGGTGCCTGATGCTTCGCGGCAGAGCTATGGCGCGACTCCCGCCACCGGTCGACAGATACCCGATGCGCTGGCCTATGTTCGGCATGGCGACCCTGTGTCGTTTGCGGTTGTGCGGTTGCGCGTTCAAGCCATTGATGCGCTGCATCTTGGCCCCCAACACCGCCGCGCCCGCTATGAGCGCACAACGCACTGGGCGGGACAATGGCTCGTCCCTTGATTGCTGACTGATCGATTGGGTTTTGGATCAGTGGGCTTATTGGCTGAGTCCGTCAGATGGGAAAATGCTATAGGTGCCTTGTTAACTTGAGGGCATTCCGCGCCGCGCTTGCGTCTAAATAGCTGTGGCGACCGGTATGCCGCCGGTGGTAGTCTGGCGGGATCACAAAAAGAAACACTAGTGTTCCGGTTCTGACATTTGCTTCCCAGTGCGGCTAGGTTCTGAGCAAATGTCAGAACCACAAGGAACACTAGCAAGTATTTGTTTCTAGTGTAGCTTTTGCACCTGACGTTTGGTTATGAGGTCAGCCGCGCGAGGGGACCAAACGTCAGGTGCGCTACACTAGACCTCTGGCCCATCTGGTTTTTCCAGCACGGTCGCTGTCTTCAGCGTGCAAAGGCTAGATCCTTGTTCAAGCAATCACTTACTGCAATGCAGGTTGAAGCGGCTCGGGAACGGGCGGCATTCGAGCGGGATATTCTGTCGGGTTTGGGGCAGGCGCCCAAATCGATCCCATGTAAATATTTTTATGATGCAATTGGTAGCGCGTTGTTTGAGCAGATTACTTTTCTGGATGAATACTATCCAACGCGAAGCGAAATCGAGATATTGACCGATCATGCGGGGGATATCGCGTCGCGGACAGGCATAGGCTGCGTGCTGGTGGAGTTCGGGTCGGGTTCGAGCACGAAAACAGAATTGCTGTTGGCTGCGTGTCCGATGATCACGCGTTATATTCCAATTGATGTCAGCGAGACTGCGCTTTCTATAGCGAAAACGCGGCTTGCGACCGTGTTTCCGGCACTGAAAGCTGAACCGGTTTTGGGGGATTTCACGGCAACCGTGAGCCTGCCAGCCGACACGGCGCAGGCGCCAAAACTTGGGTTTTTTCCAGGTTCTACGATTGGGAACTTTAGCCATGAGGCGGCAGTTGACTTGTTAGCGTTATTTCGCGCTGTTTTAGGTCCCAATTCTCGCTTGATTGTGGGGGCGGATTTACGCAAAGCACCGGACGTTTTGGTGCGGGCCTATGATGATGCGGCCGGGGTGACGGCGGCGTTTAATCTCAATTTGTTGACGCGTATCAATCGCGAACTCAACGGGACGTTTGATTTGGCGCGGTTTGCGCATCTGGCGACATATGACGAGACCTCGGGGCGGATCGATATGTTTCTGGTGAGTGCCGTTGCGCAATCGGTTTGTGTAAGTGGGCAGACATTCTACTTTGCCGCTGGAGAGCGCATTCATACGGAAGTGTCGCAGAAGTATGGTGTTGGCGAATTCCAGGACTTGGCGCGGCGTGCGGGTTGGCGCGTTGGCACGCTGTGGACAGATTCAAAACAGTATTTCAGCGTGCACGAGTTTTACTGCTGATAGCTGCGTCTAATTGAGGGGCGCTTGGCGCGATGGTGGCGATCAGCCGTTGCCAGGAGCCGCACTCGTGTTCGGGTGAAAACAGCAACGCTCGGGCAGCGCTGCGGGAGGTGAGCTGGGCCCGAGAATGCGGGATCGGTCTGCGCGCGCACACTCGGTGTCGCTGAGGCAGTTGGATTGCAGACCGGGTACAGCCCAGGATAGTCAGCACCCAACCGGGCCCCTGACCTGTCGATATCAGAGGCAAGAACGGGTGCACCGGCGGCAAGGGCTTCGCCGGTGACGTTCGCGCCGCCTTCCATGATGGAGCTCAAGACCATCAGGCGGGCGGTCGCCAGCAGTTGGAATACCTGCTCTAGTGGTACGTTGCCAAGCCAGCGATAGCGGGGGTTCTGCGCCATTTCAGATCTTGCTTCATTGGCCCAGCGTTCGTCCAAGGCGCGGCCAACGTAGGTGATCAGTAACCTGGATGACGCTGGCATGGGGCGCGCGGCGCGGGCGGTTTGAAACGGGTTATTTCGGAACACAAGTGCCCGATCACGAAAATCTCGAATGCGTCGGCGTTGGGGGCGCGCGCTCGCTGGCTGGCACGGACTGGTAGATCGTTTGCAGCTTGCTCGTAAAGCGCGCAGGGATGGCTTGAGCAACCAGGTCGTGCAGCCCAACGAGGGCCGTTGCTGCCTTCATGGAGCCGAGCGTGAGCTCGGGTTGGCTGGTCTGCTAGGCGCAAATGTCCGTACCACTGAGGCAAACAAAAATCGGCTTTGCAGGCTGGGCATCGCGAAAGCGGGTGATGGCGTCGGCGCTGCGCCAACCGTGAATTGCGATCAGGGCGTTGGCCTGCTCGCATGCGTAACTTGACGTGATATCAACGTGGCGGCCAAGGTCTTGGAGTATTACTTGCCAGCGCTCAGCGGTAACGCGATTGCCAGAGCGAGAGTTGGGCGGGGTGGGCGTTTGGATGATCATCTTTAGTGATTGAGCCAATAGATCACAGCGAATGAAAGTTGTGCGATGAGCAAGCGTTTGAGTGTCGAGCAGATTACTGCGATGTTGGACGATGCGCGCGCAAGCACGATGGCTTTTCTCGATGGGTTAAGCGATGAAGGGCTGATGGGTCCCAAGCTCGCTATCGTCAATCCCATTCTGTGGGAAATTGGGCATGTGGTTTGGTTTCAGGACCATTTCATATTGCGCCAAACGGATGGGCGCTTGGCGTTGCGACCGGAAGCAGACGCGCTGTATGATTCTGCACACGTAGCGCATGATGACCGGTGGGATTTGCCATTGCCAGCGCTCGATTGGATCAAGGCGTACAGCGCGGATGTGCGGGCTGCGCTGTTGGCGCGGTTGAGTACGCCTGTCGCTAGCGAAGCGGATAGCTATCTGTATCGCCTTGTTACGTTTCATGAGGATATGCATGCCGAGGCATTTGCGTATTCACGGCAGACACTTGGTTTGCCGCAGGTTTTTGGCTTGCCACACGACGTGAGCGGGTTGCGAGGTGAGCGCTGCATCGAGGCGAGCGGCGCCTGCCCAGGCGATGTCGCAATTCCAGGCGGGTTCTTCCAGTTGGGTGCCTCGCAAAATGCTACTTTTGTGTTTGATAATGAGAAGTGGGCGCATTCGCAAACCGTTGCGCCGTTTCGCATCGCACGTGCGCCGGTGACGAACAGCGCGTTTGCGGATTTTGTCGCGGCGGGTGGGTATCGCGATCGCGCGTATTGGAGTGACGAGGGTTGGGCGTGGGTGCTGGCGTCAGGTGCGCAGGGCCCCGCCTATTGGCAGGGATCGCCGGGTGATTGGCGGCTGAAATGGTATGGCCAGCTCGTTGATTTGCAGCCCAACCATCCCGTGATGTTTGTGAATTGGCATGAGGCGACCGCGTATTGTGCATTCGTGGGCCGTCGGCTACCGAGCGAACTGGAATGGGAAGTGGCAGCGGTTGGCGAGCGCGGCGACGATGGCATGTTGGGTCTGGGCAAGCGATTGCAGCCCTGGGGTGGCGTGCGCGTGGACACGGCGTCGAGTGGGTTTGCAAATCTTGATGGCAGCGCGGGCGGGCCCGTTGATGTCGGCGCGTTCGCTGCTGGGGATAGCGCGTTTGGGTGCCGCCAAATGATGGGCAATGTCTGGGAATGGACGTCGAGCGATTTCAAGCCCTATCCCGGATTTAGCCCTGATATTTATAAGGATTATTCGCAGCCGTGGTTTGGGGGTCGAAAAGTCTTACGGGGCGGATGCTGGACCACGCGGTCGCGGCTGGTGACGCCGGTTTACCGCAATTTTTTCCCGCCCGATCGTCGCGATATTTTTGCTGGATTTCGAACGTGTGCGATAGGCTGAAATATCGGCTTAGCCGTCACAGCGCGTGGTTGCTAGTGCGGTCAGCTTGAGACTGGCGCGTAGCCGCCGCGAGATGGCGTCGATAGCCATTGTAAGCAATGCGGTAGCTATAATGAGAATAACGGCGCGGTCGATGCGCAATTCGCCAATGGCGCTGTCGATATAAAAGCCAAGTGTCGCGACGCCGAGAATTCCCAGAATGGCGGTCTCGCGCAATATGATCTCCCAGCGATAGAGGCTGAGCGCCAGGAATGGTCCGAAAAGCCTGGGCAATAACTCGTAAAAATAGAGATTTAGTCCGCGTGGCGCATCGGGGCGTAGCGTCTGGCAGATCTCGGCGGCCTGTCGTGCGGTGAGATGGGCGATGATGGCGCCATTGTGCAGGCTGAGCGCGAGGATGGCTGGCAACATGGAGGGGCCAAACATTTGCAGGAACAAGTAGGCCAACATGTATTCGGGCGTTGAGCGGCCCACCACGAGGCCAGCCGCGCCTACGGCCGCGCCAAATTTGCCGCTCAATGCAGAGACGCCCGCTGGAAATGCTAGGAGCGCGAGAATGCCCGCGAGCGCCAGCGTAATCTGCGCGACGATGAGCGTAGCGATGATGCCCGGCACGATTTGGCCGGTGAAAAGCGCGCTAAACCAGGATGCGAGCGCCATCCATGTTTGGCCATCTGACCACGCGCCGCTGCGCAAGGGAGCGGGGACAATATCGGTGGTGATGAAATTCCACAGGCTGGAACCGGCAATGGGTGGACCGGGATGCGCAAACAATACGCCTATGGCTAGCAGGAGATAAATTGGCACCAGCGGGCGGCGCAGCCAATGGGGGATGGTTGCAATAAGTGCAAAATAGATCATCAAGACGGCGGCGACCGCACCATATTGGCCTTGTTTGAAAAAGCTATCCAGTTGAAAGCCGAGTGTTGGCAATCCGATGAAGCCGAGAACTGCGCTTGATCTGATGGCGCATTCCAGCCGGTAACTGGTGTATGAGGCAAGGGCTGGAAATGCGACGGCGACGCGGCCATAGGCAAAATGCGAAACGGTATCAGACTTGGGCGGCAGTACGTCGGCGGGGCGTTGATCGGCTTCGCTGAGAATTTCGGCATAGACCTTGGCGAAAATGCCGGAGTAAGCGAGTGCGATTGCGGCAATTCCGGTGGCCACGGTTGGGCCGAGTACAGCCATGAGCAAGAGGGCCCAAATCAGCTCGTGGACAGAGCGGAGGACGGCGGCGAATATGCGCACGACGGCGTTATCTGAAAGGACGGCTAACAGTGCGCCGCCGGCGACGCCAACGGCCAAGCCGCCCATGGCGAAGGCGAGGGTCAGGGCGGTGGCGTAGCCTAAGTTTTCAACGGCGGAGAAATCCGGGCGCAAAAATCCAGACAGGATTTCTATGGCGATAGGCCATGGGGAGCGGTTGAGCGTGGACAGATCGGCGAAGGGAAGTGCTGCAATTGCGCATAGGACTAAGCCAATACCGACACGCAGGGGCGTTATGACATTGCTGCTGGAGGAAGCGGGGGTGTTGATCCGCGGCGCGCTGGTTTGCTCATTGTGCGTAGAGGTCAAGAATTTGCCTCCGGTCAATGTCGGCGGTGGGGCCGTCAAACGCGATGCCGCCACCTTGCAAGCCGATCAATCGCTTGGAGTAGGCGACGGCCAAGTCCACGTCATGCATTGCCAAGATTGTTGTCTCGAACTGCGCGACCAATGCGGAGAGGATTTGGGCGCCCTGGTTGACATCGACGGCTGAAACGGGTTCGTCGGCCAACACAATGGGACCGCCTCGATGAAGCGCGCGGGCAATGGCCGCCCGCTGCCGCTGGCCACCCGAGAGCGTGCCGACTGATTGCCACAGGCTATCGTCGAGGCCGACGGTGCGGGCGCAGCGTGTCGCTTGGTCGATGTCGCGGTTGCGCGGCTTGATAAGATTAGCCAGATTATACAGTGCGTTGTGCTGGTCGAGGCGACCCATGTAGATGTTGTGATAAACCGAGAGCGCGCTTACCAACGCGCCGTCTTGGGGGACCAGCGCGACCACGGGATGGGTGGCTGCGAGGCGCGTGTAGAGCACGTTGAGCAGCGTTGATTTGCCAGCCCCGCTGCGGCCGAGCAGAGCGACGCGCTCGCCGGTCTTGATTGAGAAGTTCAGCCCCGACAATATCTGGCGATTGCCGTGGCTGATTTGCTCACCAGCAAGGGTGACGAGCGTGGTCAATCGAGGAGGCCCAAGTTTTTGGCGGTGTCTTCAATGGGCAGGAAGTCAGAGTTCTGCGTTCGGATGAACGATTTGCGCGGGAACGCGGCGAGCAAGGCGGGGTCGTTCATGCCCAAAATGGCGGCGCGGACCTTTTCAATGGTGCCGACGCCAAAGCGCGTGTCGACGTCGCCACGGATGGTCCAGTTGTAGTCTGGATACGGTGGCGTTTTCCAGATGACTTTGACTTTGGCCGGATCAGCTTTGCCGTTTTTGACCATGTCTTCGAACGACGTGTAGTTCACTGCGCCGACGTCGAATGCACCCGATTGCACGAGTTCAACGGTTTTGGTGTGGTCGCCGGAATAGCCGACTTTAGAGAAAATCTCCTCGGGGGCCTTTGCGAATGCCTTGCGCAAGTAAAACTCTGGCATGAGGCGGCCTGACGTGGACGTTTTAGCGCCGAAGGTGAAGGTTTTTCCCGCCATGGTTTTCGGTAAGTCAGCGCCGAGCTCTAGGCCGACGGAGGCGTTAGCGATGAAATATGAAATGAACTCTTTGTCTTCTTCGCCCTGGGCGATAGCCAGCGATCCAGGAACGGCGCGCATGGCTTGAACGCCGGTGAGGCCGCCAAACCAGCCCAATTGGATCTGGTCATTTTTGAAGGCTGTGACGGCGGCGGGATAGCTCTTCAGAGGAATATATTGAACGGGAAGGCCGAGCTTGTCTGAAAGGTACGCCGCAACTTTGGTGAAGCGGGCAGTGAGCTTAGTTTCGTCTTCATCGGGGATGGCGGAAAAGTACAACGTCGGAGCGGCAGCGCGTGCGATCGAAGGGTGCAATAGGGCGGCGGCAATGCCAGAGGCCACGACAGATCTGCGCGTCAGTTTGGTCATTGCATAGGTCTCCTGAGACTTGGTGGTCGTTTGCGAAGCAAGTGGGATATGGTGTAAGTCGACTAATGCCAACGAGGTTTGATGCGATCTGGTTCAATGCCACGATGCTTCGTAGCATCTGCATGCTGCCGAACATATGTCCAATAGGACGTGCCAAGGTAACTCGGTTGTTACCGCTCACATCGTCTTTCGGAGCCCCCCCCTGATCCAACTCAACGCGATTTCTAAGACCTATAACGGCGGCCAGACGGTGGCGGTCGATGATGTGTCGCTGTCGGTGCCAGATGGCGCGTTCATCGCGCTGGTTGGGACGTCGGGGTCTGGCAAGACAACTTTGATGAAGACGATCAACCGGTTGATCGATCCTGATCGGGGCGACGTGCGGGTTGGCGGCGTAGCGATTGGAACAATCGATGCGCCGACATTGAGACGCAGCATTGGCTATGTGTTTCAGGGCGGTGGCTTATTTCCGCACATGAATGTCGCGGCCAACATCGGGATCACGCCAAGGCTGCTGGGTTGGACTGCGATCGACGTTGCGGCGCGGACAGCCGACTTGCTCGATTTGGTAGCGTTGCCGCGAGATTTTGCCGGGCGGTTTCCAGCACAGTTGTCAGGCGGACAGCAGCAGAGGGTCGCAGTGGCGCGGGCGCTGGCGGCAAGGCCTAAAATCGTTTTGATGGATGAGCCGTTCCGGGCGCTTGATCCAGTGACGCGCGACACGTTGGGCACGGCCTACCGCCAGATGCATACCACGCTTGGGCTTACGACGGTGATGGTGACGCATGACATTCAAGAGGCGATACTCCTGGCTGACCGCATTGTGGTGATGAAAGCCGGGCGGGTTTTGGCCGATGTGACGCCGCTCGAGTTATTGCAACCGCAGGCTGACCCAGACGTGGCAGCGCTGATCGCTGTGCCGTTACGGCATGCGCGGCATATTCAGGATATGACGACGGCGGCAGCTTCGAGCTTAGCGTCATGAGCGAACAACTGAGTGCGGCATTGCGCGAATTGCCGGGCTTTATGGCGGCTCACGTGTTGATTTCGGCGACTGCGTTGGTGTTGGGGTTGCTGATCAGCCTACCGCTGGCGGTAATTGCTGCGCGCAACATACGCGTGCGCGTGACTGTGCTGGCGATCGCGGGCCTCGTACAGACGATTCCGAGCCTGGCTCTGCTGGCGTTGTTTTATCCCCTGCTGCTGGCGCTGTCGGCGGTCACGCAAGTGAGCTTTGGTACGACGATCCCGGCGTTGGGGTTTTTGCCTTCTGTCATGGCGTTGACGCTGTATGCGGTTTTGCCAATTTTGCGCAATGCGGTTACCGGCCTGATGGGGGTTGATCCCAAGGTGATTGAGGCAGCCGACGGCGTTGGGATGACGCCGCGCCAACGGTTGATGCAAGTTGAAGTTCCGCTTGCTGCACCCGTGGTGATGGCTGGCATTCGGACCGCGACGGTATGGACGATTGGGGCGGCGACGCTGGCGACGTCCGTTGGCCAGACGAGCCTGGGCAACTACATTTTTTCCGGCCTCCAGACGGAAAATTGGGTGTTTGTGTTGTTTGGCTGTGGAGCGGCCACCCTGTTGGCGGTGGTGGCAGATCAATTGCTCGGTTTTGTCGAGACGGGGATCGTGCGCGGTCGTCGCGCCTATTGGATGACGGGGTTGGCGGGGTTGATGGTCGGCTGCGGATTGGCGCTGATCCCGTTGGCCGGTGCAGGCGGACATTCGGCAACGCCGACATACGTGATTGGGGCGAAAAACTTCAGCGAGCAGTTCATTTTGGCTGAACTGATGGGCGCGCGACTGGAAGCGGGTGGGGCACGGGTTGTGCGCAAAGACAGCCTGGGATCGGCGGTGGCGTTTCGGGCGTTGGCTGCGGGCGATCTGGACAGCTATGTCGATTACTCGGGCACCTTGTGGACGAACGTCTTGGGGCGAACCGATGTGCTGCCGCGGGCAGAGATGTTGCGTGAACTGAAGCGCGCGCTACTGGAGCGCTTTGGCGTGGTGATGCTGGGCAGCCTGGGGTTTGAGAACGCCTACGTGTTGGCGATGAATGGGGAAGTGGCCAAGGCTGGTGGCATTGCGAGTATGGCTGATTTGACGATGAAAGCGCCACAACTGACGCTGGGGGCTGACCTTGAGTTTTTGAGCCGCCCGGAATGGGCTGCGCTAAAGAGCGCGTATGGGCTGAATTTTCGAGGTGAGAAGTCTTTTAGTCCGACATTTATGTATCGCGCGTTGCAAACGAAAGATGTCGATGTGATTTCGGCGTTTTCGTCCGATGGGCGGATTGCGGCTAACAAGCTGGCGGTGTTGAGCGATCCCAAAGGGGCTGCGCCCAGCTATGACGCCGTGATTTTAGTGGCTCCCCGGCGGGCCAAGGATGCGGCTTTGCTTAAGGCGCTGATGCCACTGGTTGGCGAAATCACCGTTGAGCGCATGCGCGAAGCGAATTTGCGGGTTGATCGGGATGAGGCGAAGGCGACGCCAAAGGATGCAGCAGCTTTTCTTGCCATGGGGCTGCCCGCGGTGGGGCCGTGATGGCTACGTGTCGTTTGATGAGATTGACTTTGCCCGGCATGGAAACGGAAATGTTCAAGACATGACACCTTCCTTTTAGCCGATTGTGAAAGACGTTTTGCTGGTGGAGGCGGGCTGTGATCCCGTTTATCCGGCATTGTCTGATCCCCAAACCGAGGGTGCATCGGTTGGCACGGCGCCAAATTAGGACAATGCAATTTCGCTTAGATCGCTGATTTTATTGGTCGGAGCGGGGAGATTCGAACTCCCGACCCCTTGCTCCCGAAACCTAATTTGCGGACGTAAGGATATATTCAAGGGTGTAAGGAGCTGTCAAGTATTATGCTGATATTCCTAGTGTTTCTATGTTTTTGATGTTTACAACTGTAAGATGGCGTACAATCTAAGATGAGGCAAATCAGTCCCCGGTTCAGTCCCTGGGGAAAACCAGTAAAAACAATAGCCACATGTCTAAAGTCATTGATAACACTAAAAATATCAGCAGCCAGAAGAAAAGGGCTGCGGTTAGGAACCCTAGGGACTTGCGACTTACGGCGTTGTTCGTTGAAATCGCGAAGCCGCTACCGGGCCAAACTCGTACCGAGTACATTGACAGGGTCCAGCCTGGCTTGGTGTGAATCTTAACGGCGAAATGTCGTGGCCGATCGCAGATGTCCTCGTGGCGCGAGGAATTCCTTTCGGGTTCGGCACCGGCTACGGTCATACGAATGTGTTGCCAACCCATTTAGCAGGGACGCAGATTTTTGCGAAGCCGTACCATGTCGAGCAGGTCGCAAATGGCCTTCGCGAAATGATGGCCTTAAGTTCAAGTCCGCATGGCGCGTAGAATAGCCAAGGCAATGAGAACGACTGGACAGTGCGATTACCCAACAGTGGCTACGTGAGCAAGCTCGCCGGCATTGTTGAGCGGTTTGAACCGCAACAGCCTCAGTTTTTAAATGTCTCAGCGGCGATGGAAGGGTCACACCCCAAAAGCGCTTCCGCTCTCATTTTCGCGACGGGCTAGGTGCTTTCGGCGAGTCACACGTACTACCGGTCCTGCTATGTTTTCGCTGTCACTTAGGCGTTGTTGTAGTCCCGATATAATCGCCACGTGAACTACCGGTCATCTCCCGCTTTACGGATAGCGGCGCAGGCGGCGCGGCTGAACAGCGCCGTACTCATTCTACCGCTCGCGCATCGCGGTATCTCGCATCCGTGTGAAAGGCTTGGTCAGGTAGGTCAGTATAGTTTTGGAGCCTGTGATGACATCCACCTCGGCGATCATGCCGGGAATGATCGGCAACACCGTGGTCCCCTTCTGCAACGTACTCACGGTTGTGCGAATGCGCACGATGTAGTGCGTCTCGCCCTTCTCGGTCGTGATCGAGTCGGCACCGATCTGTTCCACATAGCCCTTGAGGCCACCGTAGATAGAAAAATCATAAGCCGTGAGCCTGACGATCGCTTCCTGACCTGGATGCAAGAAGCCGATGTCTTGCGGACGGATTTGTGCCTCAATCAATAGGGTGTCGTTGAGCGGAACGATTTCGACCAGGGAGGATCCCGGCTGCACAACTTGACCGGCTGTCGTCACGTGCACGGTTTTGACGATACCAGTGACGGGTGCACGAACCGTGGTGCGGTCGAATTTATCCTGGCCCGAGCGGCTCGCCTCAGACAGAGACAGCAACTCAACCCGGGCTGCCGACAGCTTTTGCAAACTTTCCCCTCGAAAACCGTTGACCTTTTCCAACCGGCGGTCTTGAGCCTCTCGCATGGCCGCGTCGACGCGCGGTAACGCTAATTCGGCTGCCCGCAGCCCACCGCGAATGTCATTCACTTTGCCTTCGAGTTGAAGGATCTCTGACCGGGAGGCTGCCTTGGTTTTTTCAAGCGGACGAACGAGGGCAAACTCTTCTTCGGTGAGCTTCAACCCCACCGACAACGTTTCGATTTTGCCTTTGAGTTCTATAATCTCTTGGGCCCTCTGCTTTTCCTGAAGCTCCAAAGCACGTAATGCAGCGTCGAGTTCGCGCTTGCGCGTTTCATACTGATCGTGCTGCTGGCTAACCACGTCTGGCCGCTCCGCAATCTCAGGGGGAAAGACAAGCGGTCGATCGTCGACTTCGGCCTGCAAACGCGCAATCAATGCCTTCAAGCCGAGCATTTTTTCGCGCGCTTCGCCAAGGGGTGCGCCCGACAGGGTGGGATCAATCCGCAATATGACATCCCCCTCCGTTACCATGGCACCATCCCGCACATGGATGGCGCGGACAATTCCGCCTTCAAGGTTTTGGACGATTTGAATCTTGCTCGCCGGGATGACGCGGCCTTGTCCCGTCGTTACCTCTTCGCGCTTGGCGAAGGCGGACCAGAGAATGAACATTGCGACCATCGCGATCAGCGTGAGGAGCAGCGCGCTCAGTCCCGGCGACGGACCTCTCATCAAATCGGCGCTGATGGCGGTCGGGATACCGGCTTTGCGAGGGCTCGATGCCTGCCCAAAGTTGATTGCGACTTGGTTCATGATACCCGCACCTGAGTTGACATCCGCTTTGGCGCAACAGTGTTAACTTGTCGCGTCTTTGCTTTAAGGTCCTCTAGGACTCTGGCCTTGGGGCCATCGGCTACTTTCCGGCCCCCGTCGATCACGACCAGCCGGTCGACCAGTTCGAACAATGCGGGTCGATGCGTAACCACGACCAATGTGCGACCCTTCGAAAAGCCACGCAGTCTCTGGATGACGAGTTGCTCGGTGCGCCCGTCGAGATCGCTCGTCGGTTCATCCAGCAAAACCACTTTAGGCGCCCGCAGCAACATACGCGCCAAAGCCACGGATTGGCGCTGACCAGCAGACAGTCCAGCCCCGCGTTCCCGCACAGGCGTATCAAAGCCATTTGGGAGGCGCCCGATCCATTCCAGAGCACCCGCAGCGTGAGCTGCACGAACCACGGCTTCGTCTGATGCCCCTGGATCGGCAAGTGTGATGTTTGACCGGATTGTGCCATGAAATAACTCGCCGCCTTGGAGCAAAAGGCCAACATGACTGCGCAAGAATGCAGGATCGAGATGCTGAGCTGAAACGCCATCGATGAGCGCTTGTCCTGACGTTGCCGAATGTAGGCCCTGCATAAGCTTGAGGATCGTTGTCTTGCCGCTTCCAATCGTGCCGATCACGCCGACCCGCTCACCTGGCCTGATTGAGAGGCTGAGATCGCGCAGCGCGGGCGGGCCGTCTTTTTCATAGTTGAAACTGACATTTTCGAGATCGATGCGTCCATCGAGCTTGGCTTTGGTGATGAAGCGCGTACCACTCGGGCGGTCCTGCGGTGCGTTGACGATCTCGCTCAAGGCACGGTAGGCAATGCGAGTCTGATGCAGCTTTGAGATGATCATCGCGATCGAGCCAAGCGGCACAAGTGCTCGGCCCGCCAGCATGGTTGCCGCGATGAGTGCGCCAGCGGTCATTTGCCCCGCGCCGACCATATAAAAGCCAGCCAACACCATGGCAATCTGGATTAGCGTTTGTGATAAGTGCACCGTGTGCACGCCCATGTTCGAAAGGTGCCGGATTCTGATGCCGGTCCGGATATGCTCGGCAACCGCCTGTTCCCACTTGCCAGCAGCCCAGCTTTCGGCGCCCAGCGATTTGATGGCTTCAAAACCAATGAGCGTTTCAACGGCGACGGCATTTTTCTGTGCGGTTTCGCGGAATTGAGCCTGCATGGCTTTGGCAAGCGCGCCCTGTGTAATAAGGCCAATACAAATGACCCGCGGAATGGCCCCGAGTACAATCAATACCAATGGACCTGCCACCATCCAAATGGCGGCCACGAAAATGATTAGAAACGGCAGATCACCAAACGCCGTCAGAGTGACAGAATTAAAAAAGTCCCGCAGCGTTTCGAATTCACGAAGGGTATTCGCCCTAACGCCAGCTGATGCGGGCCGTTCAGCCAGTTTGGCTCCCAACAGTCGCCCATATATAAAGTTGGCGAGCCGGATGTCTGCACGGCGGCTGGCCGCGTCGATGCAAGTGGCACGAAGTGACTTGATCGCGAAATCGAAGATTGTCGCCAGCATGACGCCAGCGGCCAGGGCCCACATCGTTTCGACGGCACTGTTGGGCAGTACACGATCATAGACGTTCATCGTAAACAGGGGAAGCGCCAGCGCTAGAATATTGATCGCTAGCGTGGCAAGGATGGCTTCGCTGTACACCCTGCGGCTGCCATGAAAGGCCGTCCACACCCAGTTTTCCGCCTTCACTTCACCGTCGCCCTCACTGCGATCATGGTCGCTATTCTTGGGCCTAATTTTTAGAACGGTTCCCTTGGCTAACTTGCGAAAAGCAACAGCCGGTGTTTGTATTTTATCATCGAGCTTGCCGGGTTGTGTGGTCACGATATCGTAGGCGAACAGCGCTTTTCCGCGAACCCGGGCGTGCAGTAGCTGAACACTCCCATCGGCCATCAAGACAAGGCACGGCAAGTCGTGTGCCGGAAGCTTGGTTGGGTCGACATCAACCTGCGTCAGCTCTAAGCCAGCCCTTTCAGCCGCTGCGTTTGCATGTTCAAGCGGTAGTCTCCCGCCGACGAGAGGTAGGCCCGCGATAATTGCGAAGGGAGCAACCGGAACGCCGTGATACCGCGCCATATCCGCAATTGCGGCGACCAACGGGTCTGTTACGTCCGGCGCGGAGGGGGGCTCAGTTGGGGCCGGACTTGGATGCGACGACAGAAGTCCGGCTTCAATGCGACCGACAAGCTGCGCAACTGGGGACATGATACTCTCTACGAAAGGATGAGACCGAGTCTCAGCCTACGCAGATAAGGTTATTTCCCGCTTACCGAATGCACCTCGGTGTGCCAATCATCAAAAATATCTGAGCTTCGCCGTGCAATCGCCTCTTCTGGAAGGGATAATCCCATCGCCTCGACGAGTTTTCCCGTCGAAGCAAGAACCCGGAACGTGTTGAAATATCCAACTAATTGCTCAGTTCGCAACGAAGCCTCCGACACAAACACTTGATTTTGGATGTCGAGAAGGTCCAAAAGGCGTCTCTGACTGGCGTCGAATTGTTGATTGTAGGTGAGCCGTGTTGCCCGATTGAGTTCGAGTTGACGGCTCAAAAACGTCACGCGGAGGCCCGCAGCCGTCATCGCATTCCACGAAACGCGAACTTCACGCTCGATGAGCCTTTCGGTATTGGCAGAGATCTCCCTCGCTTCAGCCGCACGAGCCGAGGCTTCAGTAACGCGAGCGCGGTCAATACCGCCGTTGAACAGGTTCCAACGCACCACGAGCATGGCGGCCGCATCCGTTTCACGATCATTCTTCTCTGTTACGCCCCGGCTGTTCTCAGCGCTGAGTTCAAGGTTAAGGCGTGGAAAGAAGCGGGATCGCGCGCTGTCGATGGCCGCGTCGGCGGCACGAACGTCGTGCTGGGTTGCCAGAATTGACGGGGCGAAGCTGATCGCCTCGCGCACGGCTATATCAATCGAAGAAGGGCGGCGCGGAAGTGCTACAGCCGAGAGCGACCCCAGAGGTGGACGCCCAACGATGGAACGAAAGAGCGCATCGGCGTCGGCAACGCTGTTTTGTGCTTCGACCAGCAACGCCTTGGCATTCTCCAGGCGGGCACCCGCCTCGCTCTCTTCTCCAGCCGTCCCGCGCCCGGCCGAGACCCGAGCCTTTACCCGCGCCATCAGCCCCTTGAGCGCAGACAAGTTGGATACGGCAGCTGACCTGACCGCAATCGCTCGCTGAAGTTCAAGGTAGCTCTGAATGGCCTTTAAGGCGATGGAATTGGATGTATCTGCCACGCGCCAGCGCGCGGAATCGACCCGGTTCTTCTGACGCTCTATTTCGCTTCGCGTCTCGAAGCCGTCAAAAATTCGCTGAGACAGGGCCACGCCACCGTTGTCGTGCTTGTGCCAATTGTTTGTCGTGTTGATGCCGCTGCCGGTGACATTCTCGTTCCGGGAGCGACCTGAACCTCCGCGAACATCAACCGTTGGCAAATTCAAGCCGCGTGCAGCGCGCAATTCTTGATCGATTGCCTGACGATTGAACCGCAGCGAGCCCAATTCTGGATTGGTTTCAAGCGCTTCCTGAACGACAACCTTCAAAGTGTCTGCATGGACGCTCTTTGACGTGGCAAACGGTGCCGTCGCGATCAAAGCGCTGTAAAGCAACACGCGCGGAGCGTGCCACCAGTACTTGGAACTGAACGCCATTCACCCCTCACCCGTCGCGGGAGTTACGCTTAGTGCCATTCACAACGCTCCCCGGCGCAAGACCAATAGGATGAATAAATCCAACAAGATCAAACGCTTGAGTGTTATTCGTCGGCGCCCGCACACGTAAACGCACACAACTTCACAAAAGTCATAAACTGAAACCAAACTGACGCGGGTGGGAGTTGGGAGTCAAGTTGCCGACGGAAGTGCTGACAATAATTTAGAACACGAGCGCGAAGTGTGCCGATCACGCAACGCCTGACCGATATGACCGAAACACGCGAAACTTGGCACTTCTCAGCTTTAGACGACAAGGTTTCCATTCGCCCGCAGCGCGTTCAGATCGGCGACGCTGGCGTTGTCGAGGACAACCAGTTCGCTGAACGAACTCGAGCCGGTCGTATCAACCGAGATTGTTGTACTCCCAGCGGCTTCGGTGACGTTGATAAATTTCGACAGGTCATCCACGCCATCGTGGAAGTTGGACAACAGCGCGCTGAGATCTAGTTTGTCGCCTCCTAGGCCCATCGTAAAGTCCGTGATGTGATCCGCTCCGGTTCCGGCATCGGCCAGATGCCACCCGAACGTGTCGCTACCACCGCTGCCGGTCGCCACATCGGCGCCCGCACCACCGAAAATCGTGTCGTCACCGACGCCGCCGCTAAGTAGATCTGCGCCCGCGGTTCCGTTGATCGTAACGCCAGCCGTTCCAATCGACACCGCGATCGTCGACGTCATCGACGCGACGTTCTGGTTTGACACCTCTGTCGCCGAAGCGGTCACCGCCAGGGTAAAATCCGGCGTTCCGTCGGCCACCGTCAGCGTCAGGCCCGCGAGTTGAGCCGGTATGAAATGCCAATTCCCTGCGCCATCGTCGATGCCGGAGTTAAATGTCGCTCCGGTTGGCACGCCAGAGATTTCGATCAGATGCGTTTCCGACCCATCGTTGTCGGGGAAGGATGCGTAGATGTTGAGCGGTATCGGCAAGTCGACCGGACCAGATGCCGGGTTCACATCCAAGACCGGTTGATCGGCGACTGCTTCGACCGAAACCAGCAACAACGCCGAGGTGGGGGTCCCGCGGCTGTCGCCGTCAAGAGCGACCGCTGAAATCCCGATTGAAAAGTCGCCGCTCAAATAAGCGGCAGGAGCAAAGCTGATCGCTTCCGCTTGGGCCTGCGTGCCGGTGAACCGCCAGCTTCCGCTGCCGATGTTCTCAAGTAGCCCGCCCGCGCTGCCTGAAAAGTAAGAACCAGTCGGGACCGCCGTGAAGGTGATCTCGACGCTCTCGGGCGAGACCGTACGATCTTCGAGCACCACCCGCAGATCGAGCACCACAGACTGCCCTTCGTGCATCGCCACGGTTTGGGGATTGATGTTGACGCGGTCGGCAACGCCACCGACGGTCACGTCGAAGGGCACCGAAGTAATCGCGACATCGCCGTTGCTGGTCTCGAGTGAGTATACTTGGAGAGAGAGATGGAGGACGCCGCTGAAGTCTTTGGGCGGTGTCAACGACAAGCTGGCGAGCGCAGCGATCGGGATCGTCCATGATCCATCGCCGTTGTTTCCCCCGGCAGACAAGAGTGAGCTCTCGGGGATTCCCGTGATCTTCGCCGATAGAATCTCAGAGCCGTCCGTGTCGACCAAGGCAGCACTCAGGCCCGCGAGCGAGATGACAGAATCTTCGCTGCCAGTTGCGTTCGCGGCCGTTGCAAGTGGCGCGTCGGCCGCTGCCACCATCGTGATGTTGAACGTTTGAGACTGGGTTGCCGCCGTGCCCGGTTCGTTGGTCGATGCGGTGACCGTCACCGGGATCGGAACGTCGTGATGATGGGTCGGGATCGCAGGCGGTATTAGCGTCAATCCCGCGGTCTGTGCAGCCGTCAGCGAAAATTCTCCAGGTGTTCCGGTAGGTGTTCCTGCGGACAACGAATAGCCAACCGGGACCTGAACCAGTATCGGTTCGACGATCGCTTCCTGGCTCGACACGTCGGTGTCGCGAGGCGCAACCGAGATAATGAGAGCGATGGCCTGATCCTCGACAGCCGTCCCCCAAGTCATGGAAATTGAAGGTCCGTCGGCTACCGGCGACCACTCAGGTAAGGGTGCCGACGCACTGCCGTCGAACAGAATCTCGCCCGTCGTGACGCTTCTGAACTGGTTGTTGCTTGATATTGCCTGAACAGTGAGTCCAACCGGCAATGGGCCTGAATAGTCGTGCGGTGGAATGAGTTTGACGTGTCCGGCCTCGACTTCCGCTTCGCTTGCGACCCACTTGCCGTTGACGGGATTGAACGTCGCACCGGCGATCGTGAACCCGGCGGGGATGTCGTCGAACAGGACCGTTATGATGGGCTTCAGCTCGAGGCGCTCTGCCGGATCGAACGCAAGTTGGATGTTCAGTGCCAGCGCCCCGTCTTCGCCGGCCATCGCTGGTCCGATCGTGATCAAAGCTGGCAACGGATCGACGTCAAAGCCACCGGTCCCACCAGACCCGACGTGGAACGTGACGTTGAACAACGCTGGCGTGGACGTCTGGGCCTGCGAGCCGTCGTTTTCTGTCACGACCGTCGTCAACGCGAGCGTCACGGTGCCGCTGAAGCCGGGCGCGCTGACGATATAGAGGTTGGCAAGATCCGCAGCTCGCAATAGCCATGAGCCGTCATTGTTGTTCTGGCCAATCGGGTCACCATTGCCGTCGACAAGCGCCAAGGCAGGGTCAAGATTGCTGACGACGTAGTAGATGTCGCCACCACTAGCCGGCGATTCCGACAAGATTCGCCCAAGCGCTTCATCCCGGTCAGTGCTGTTTCCGCCGAAATCATGGCCGCCCGGATTGAGCGCGATGAGTGCACCGCTATTGCCCTCGTAAGCAGCGAGGGTGTGTGCGGTTGGCGTATCAACCTGCCCCACCAGGTTCACCGTGAAAGAGTGGGTCTGCGTGATCTCGGAAGCGAGGGTTCCCGCAGTGTCGCGCACGATAGCGGTTACCGGCAAAGCAAAATCGACGTTCGAATCGAGGAATGGCGCCGATGAAAAAGACAGATCGGATAACTGCGCTGGGGTGACCGTGATGGTACCGTCGCCGTTGTTGGTGAAGCTTCCGTTGACATAGTTTGCTAGGAAGTCATCGAGCGTTGCGCCTGGCCCGATCAGTTCGTCCAACCGGCCACCGATCTGCGCGTCCGCGATGAGATGCGTAAGATCGATCCTGTAACTGACCACGGTCTCCGAGCCATCGGCATCGCTCAGAGTATTGTTCCCAATGTTGGCTAGCGAGATCGGTTGGTCTTCGTTCACCTGAACCGCAGGTGACCAGGACGAGAACCCGTCGGCCACCGGATGCAAAATCAGTTCGCCCGGCAGGATCACGCGTTCGCAATACGTCTGGTTGCGGTCGTTCTCCTGCGTCACTGTGCGGATGGTGAGGTTGGGTGCGATCGTCAGATAGTCGCCGGAGAAGTTGGCGGGAACCGGCAATGTGACGAGCGGCAGTTCGGCGGCCGCCACTTGCCAGCCAATTCCGATGTAGGTGGCGTGCGTGGGCACGATGTTCGACGGCAGGCCAACGATCACGAAATAGAGCGTTTCAGAGTTCTGCGCCTCTTGCGGCACGTCGACATCAACGAGCGCCCCAGAGATGGCCTGCCCGATCGGGAACCGCTGGTCCTCGGGTGAAAATGTTTGAGTTATCGTTGGTATAACCTGATCGGCGACGCCGATCACCTCGACCTCCAGTGGCACCCATGTAGAGTATGCGACATCGCCGTATCCAGGCAGCGAAGGTGCGACGTTGCTCTCGATCGAGAGCGCGCGGACTTCCAATGTGAAATCCAGATTAGAATTGAGTTCGGGCAAGACATGTAGCTGCGCGACTTCGGCCGCCGTGAAGCGCCACGCATCTGTAATGGCATCGCCGTTGGTATCGACCGCAGTCCCGATCGGCTGTCCCGCGACGTTTACGAATTGCGCCCCTAGTGGCAAGCCGCGAACCTCGTGACTGATGGCCTCCGAGCCGTCTGAATCGACGATCTGCGTCTGAAACTCAATCCGGATCGGTGTGTCTTCGTAGCCTGCTTGGCCACCCGTGGCCTGCAAGACGCGGACGGTCGGCGCGTCGGCAACGGCCGCGACGACGATATCGAATGTAGCGACGGATGTAGCCGCCGTCGTCGCGACTTCCGACCCGGTCGCCGCTTCGGTCGCAGTGACCGAGAGCTGGGCGCCGGGAACAACGCCTGACCAGTTCAAGGGCGCCTGGACTTCGATCGAAGCAAGGATTGCGTTGATCTGGATGGGAGTGCCCGAGATCGACAACGAGCCGTCGCCGTTGCGTGTGTATGTTCCGCCGTCAGTTGTGCTGGCAGATACGGCCCAGCTAAGGGGAACGCCCGTGAGCACAGCGGAAAGTGATTCCGACCCGTCGGCATCATTCAATCCGGCTGTCACGCCCGTTCCACCGGGCCAGAGCTTGAATGCAGTATCCTCAATACCGTTGACGGCCGCAGCTACGGCGATCGGCGCATCGGCGGCAGCCAGAACCTCGATTGGAAACTGGTAGGACGTCGTTGCCTGATCGCCGTTGCCGAAGATCGGATCGTGGGTGTCCTGCGTGGTGACGCTGACGGTGATACTGGCATCGGGCAAGGCCGGGTCCGTATTGCCATCATAGTTCAGCGGCGGCGTGATGCGGAACGTATCGACCGCGCTGCGGATTTCGGCCTGTGTTCCCGTGATCGCATAGGTTCCAGCCGACAACGTTACGTTCGTCGGCATTGTGCCGCCGGCGAAACTGACCGTCCATCCGGCCGGGATGTTCGAAATGTCGACCTGAACGATTTGCTCAGACCCGTCCTGGTCCACCAGGGCGTACGAGATGTTCTGGCCGAAATTGACCGTTTCGTCTTCAATGACGGTCGAAGAGCCTGTAACGGCCGGCGGGTCCGGGTTTGGGGCAACCATGATCGTGATCGACTTCGTATCGGTCTGCGGCGACGACGTGCCTTCGCTTTCGTTGGTGATCGCCGTGAAATCGATGCTGTAGGACGACGTCAGGTGCGGCGAGGGAATGAGACGCGCCTGCGCAAATTCGGCCGCAGTCAACGTCCACACGCCGCCTCCTGCGTCGGTGCCAATCGTGTTCCCGCTCCCGTCCTTGAAGACAATCCCCGCAGGCAAGTTCGAAAACCGGTAGCTCAGCGTTTCCGAACCGTCGGCGTCAACCTGTGTCGCGCCAAAGCCAGCCGTGGAAAGCCGGATACCGTTATCTTCTTCGGTATCGAGTGTGGTTGGGGCGATCGCAGTGACGGCATCGGTGATCGGGACCACGTTGACGGTATAAGTCTTAGCCGTGTTGGACGCGGTCAGCGTTTGGATCTCGCCGTCTGGCAATGTCGGGTTAGATTCGATCGACGTCGCGACGACGCTCAAGGTGAAGTCGTTTCCGACGTGATCGCCGCGACGCACTTCTAGCGATGCAACGGAGTTGCGAATGGCCTCGGACGTGCCGGTGAACGTGAATTGCCCGCTGCCGTTGCCGACGATGGTATATGCATTGCCAAGCAGGTCGGTGGCCGATTGGGTGCCGTTGAAATTGCCTGCGAGCGTCAATTGACCCGCACCATTGACGAGGTGTATCGCGGAGCCCAGTCCATTCGTTTCGGTCGGCACGCCACTGATGCGAACCTGCTGAAGGGTTTCGCTGCCATCCGTGTCGGTTAGGCTTACCGTGACGGGTACGGCGATAAATGTATCTTCGTTGCCACTGCCCGAAATCGCGACCGTGGGTTTGTCGGCGACCGCGCGCACGATCACGTCATGTGTGGCAGACGTGGTCGATGTCGCGCCGCCGGTCTCCACCGTTTGCGTATCCACGGTGACCGTGAAGTTGGCATCGCTATTGGCCGGCGGACGGGCCTGGAAGCTATTGACGACAGTCAGAACCGTGGCAGCGTTGGCTCCCGAGATCGTGTAGACGCCGCCAACGCTGGTGACCGTCACGCCGGTCTGGTTTGTCCATTTGGTGCTGACCGCCGATGGAATGCCAGACAGGATGACTGAAAGGTTTTGCGAACCATCGGTGTCGACGAGCGACAGCCCCAGGTTCTGGCCCAGATTGAAATACGTATCCTCGTTGGTCGTCGAATTCGAGCCGCCAACAATGATGGGGTCGATGACCTGATTGACGACCACGGTTATCGTCGTGTCGGACGTGGCGATGTCGTCTGAGGTCGGCTCGCCTGCCACCGTATGCTCTGTCGCGATCGACTGAAGCGCCATAACGTAGGTGCCGTTAGCCTGAGGCGGAGGATTGAACGAGATGCCGCCCACAACTTGAGCCGACGTGAAGGTCCAAACGCCGCTGCCTTGGTTCGTGCCGGTGTTGAAGCTCGCGCCAGCCGGTACACTGCTGATGCGAAACGTCAGGGTTTCGCTGCCGTCGGCATCAGTCAAGCCACCACCGATCCCAGTCAAAGGAACAGCGACGTCTTCGTTGGTGGCGTAGCTTCCGCCGGTCACCGCAGGGGTGTCCGCGATAGCATTGACAGAGACATTTTGCGTGGTCGTCACCGCCTTGGTCGAGCCATCCGCATCGGTGGTCGTGACAGTGATCGCGAGCGCGGTATCTTCGTCGCGGTTGAGCGGGGCCTGAATGGTGAAGGTACTCAACGTCGCACGAATATCGCTAGCGGTTCCGTTGATTTTGAAGCCGTCGGCCAAAACCGTGACACTCGCGGCGCCGGACGCAGAGTAATTGACGGTCCAGCCAACCGGCACGGCGGCAACCACGACCTCACTCACCGCTTCCGAACCATCGCTATCCAGCAGCGTCCACGCGATTTGGTTGCCAAACGCAATGGGCTGATCCTCGTTTCCGCTGGCCACCGCCGCGACAACCGACGCACCGTCGGCCTGCGCATCGACGACCACACGAATGAGCGCCGAGTTCTGCGCAACACTGCCATTTTCGGTTTCCGTCGCCGACGAGACGAGCGTCATATCGAAGGTGCCGTGCTGGTTGGCAGGCGGCGTGAACGAAAGACCAGCGGCGATCTGTGATGGCGTGAACGACCATATGCCGCCGCCCAGGTTGGTCCCGGTATTGAACGTCGCGCCTGTCGGCACGCTGGTGATGCGGAAACTAAGAGTTTCGGATCCGTCCGTATCGACGAGCGCCCCGCCGATGCCAGTCAATCCAACGGACGTGTCTTCCTCAGTCGCGAATGTGCCGCCGGCTGCCGTAGGCTGGTCGGCCGCGGCGATCACATTGACCGCAACGGTGAAGGACGTGCTCGCCGTGAGGGTGGCGAATTCGCCGTTCGTCGGATTGCTCTCGATCGCGCCGACCGTCACGGACAGATTGAAGTTTACGTCCGAGTCATGTGGCGGCTGTACCTGCATGGACAGCATGCGGGCCTGGATGTCGGCGGTCGTGCCTTCGATCCGATAGCCGCCTACCATCGCAGTCGCGGTTCCAGCTGCACTGGTCCACGACACGGTCGATCCTGCCGGGAAGCCAGTGACGTCGACGAACTGAATGGTTTCAGACCCATCCGTGTCCGACAGCGAGACCGCGATCGGAACTGCGATCACAGTGTCTTCCGTGCCGGAACCTGCGCCAGACCCCGACGGCATATCGGCCACGGCCTGAACAACAATGGGTTGAGCAATGGTCGTCGTCGCGCGCGAACCGTCGGTATCGATCGTGCCGACGATGATCGAAAGAGATACGTTGGTGTCGTCGTTGTGAGGCGCCTGATAGGCTGCCGTTGCGATCAGGTTGCGAATTTGAGCCTCTGTGCCTGAAAACACATACGGTCCCGAACCCGACCCGGATACAACGCCCCCGAGGCTCGTATTCCAGGTGAGCGTGGCGCCTGCTGGCAGGCCTGAGATCGTGACGGTCTCAATACGCTCGCTGCCGTCGGTATCGGCGACGGCCATCGAAACCTGGTTGCCAAACAGGATCGCAGTATCTTCGTTACCGGTCACCGGGTTCGTCGAGACCGGTGGCGCATCGGCTTGCGCGTCGACGACGATCCGGATCGCCGCAGTATTCTGCGCCACGTCCCCATTTTCGGCTTCTCGCGCATTCGACACCAGAGTCATGTCGAATGTGCCATTCTGGTTGGAAGGTGGCGTGTAACTCAACCCCGCCGAGACTTGCGCGGGCGTAAACGACCAAACGCCACTACCCAAGTTGGTGCCGGCGTTGAACGACGCGCCACTGGCGACACCCGTGATGCGGAACGTCAGTGCCTCCGACCCGTCGGTGTCGAACAGTGCCCCGCCAACTCCATTCAGTAGGACAGCCGTGTCCTCTTCCGTCGCATATGTACCACCGATTGCTGTCGGCTGGTCGGCGACGGCCGCAACGGCAACGGTGACCTTGAACGCGAAGTCTGCGGTGAGCAGGTTCACTTCACCGTTGGTCGGCGCCGATTCGATCGCACGAACGACCACGGCGAGCGTGAAGTCGCCATCACTGTTGAGGGGCGGCTGAATTCGCAAAGACATCAGCCGCGATTGAATTTCAGCGGTCGTGCCTGTAACCCGCAAGCCGTCCGTGATGGGCGTGACTGTACCGGATGCATTGCTCCACGACACTACCGATCCCACCGGAATTCCGGTGACATCGACATAGGCGATCGTTTCCGATCCATCGATGTCGGATAATGACACGGCAATCGGCACAAGGATGATGCTGTCTTCGTTGCCCGTGCCGGCGCCGTGTCCACCTGGAACGTCGGCAACGGACTCGACCACGATCGGCTGGATAATCGTTGTGGTCGCGGTGGAGCCGTCGGCGTCTCGCGTAAGTACCGAAATCGAGAGCGAAACGTTGGTGTCGTCATTATGCGGGGGTTGGTAGCCCAATGTCGTGAGAAGGGCCCTGATCTCGGCCTCGCTCCCACTTAGGGTATATGGACCGCTTCCGGTGCCTGAAACCGTGCCGCCAAACCCGCTATTCCAGGTCAACGTCGCGCCGCTGGGCAATCCCGAAATGGTGACCTGATCGAGCCGTTCGCTGCCGTCGGTATCGGCCAGGGCAATGGACACCTGGTTGCCGAACAGGATCGACGTGTCTTCGATGCCAATGGCAGGATGCGTCGAAGCAAACGGTGAATCGGCCTGTGCGTCGACGATCACGCGAATGCCTGCCGAATTCTGGGCGGCGTCGCCGTTCTCACTCTCGGTGGCAATCGAGACGAGCGTCATGTCATACGTGGCGTGAGCTTGAGTCGGCGGCGAGAACGTCAGTCCGGCAGCGATCTGCGCCGGCGTGAAAGCCCACACGCCGCCGCCGCTGTTGGTGCCGGTATTGAATGAACCGCCCGCAGGAACCCCGGTAATCCGAAACGCGAGCACTTCCGACCCGTCGGCATCTACCAACGCGCCGCCGGCACCGGCCAGCAGGACAGGCGTATCCTCTTCGGTTGAGTAGACGCCTCCTGTGGCTGTCGGGATATCCGCGACAGGTGTGACGATGATCGACTGCAGGATCGTTTCGGAGTGCGCAACGCCCGCGTCCTCCGACGACACGTCATAAGTCAGCGTGATGTCACGGGAATCGTGGAGGGGCGGTGTCAGAGTTAGTCCTGCCAGCAGCGCGCGAATGGCGGCTTCGCTGCCCGTGATCTCGTAGCTGCCGCCGCCGAGCGCGGTTACCGATCCGCCTGAAACCGTATGATTCCAATCGACAGTCGCACCAGCCGGCACACCAGACACGACGATGCGGGTCAAGACCTCGGATCCGTCGGGATCGTTGATAGCAATGCCGACTTTGACGCCAAACAGGATTGCGGTGTCTTCCGGCCCGGTTGCAGGTGACGTCGTCAAATCGAGGGCGTCTGGCACCGCGACGATAACAACCTGGAAAGGAGCCGAGTTGACCGCCCAATCCAAGTTTGCCTGTTCCGTCGCGATCGCGAGCAGCGCCATGTCGTAGGTGCCACTGACATTGGGTGGTGGATTGAACGTCAATCCGGCAACAATCTGAGCCGACGTGAACGACCAAACGCCGCCGCCAAGTGGAGTTCCGGACGCGAAGCTTGCGCCTGCCGGAACGCCTGTGACCTGAAACGCGAGGACTTCCGACCCGTCCTTGTCAACCAACGAACCGGATAAACCGTGAAGAGCGACGGCCGTGTCTTCCGCCGTCGAGTACATGCCCCGCGTTGCAACATCCGGCCGGTCCGCGACTGGCGTCACGTCGACGATGTAAGCGGCCGAAGTCACTTCCCGGTCCATGAACCCGGGCACCAGTGGGTCGGCGTGGGCTTCGACCGTCGTTACTGCGAGCCCGAGCGAGATCCGGCCCGAGAAATTCAGCGGCGGCGTGAGCGCCAGTGTCGCGGCAATCGCCCGGATTTGAGTCTCGCTGCCTTCGATCGAGTAGGCGTCACCACTGACCTGGACCGTCCCCGGCAACGTGGTGTCCCAGTGAAGCGTCGCTCCCGTGGGAACACCTGAGATAACAACTCTTTCGATTTCTTCCGAGCCGTCGAGATCTTGAAGATCAATCGTGATTGGCCACGCGATCGTTGAGTCTTCGTTGCCCGTTGCCGCCCCCGCGATCGAAACGGGATCTGCAACGGCCTCGACAGTCAGCCGGACTTCTCCGCTGACGGGAAAGCCCGTCCGTGGATCATGAAACGTGAACTGAAACGACGACTTGCCAGAAAATCCTGGTGGCGGCGTGTAGACGAACGATCCATCGGGCTTGAGGACGACACTGCCTTCGGCAGGGTTCATGACCGCGGCGATATCGCCGGCTGGACGTCCGGCAAGATTACTATCGAAGATTCGGGCCGCAAACAGGTTGTCTTCCACGAGTTCGAAACTCAGGGCGCCTTTGATCAATGGCTCATAAATCTTGCGTCCACTGTCCGTTCCGAACGGGTTGTCGGTCATTTCGCCGCTGGCGCGCGCATAATCGAAATCGCCGAGCCCTCCAAGGTGAACGAGGCCGGTTCCGACTTGGAGTGCAATGGAGGGCGGCGGTGAGTTATCGGCGCCTTCGAGCTTCTCTCCGTTCCGATGCCCCGGCTCTTCATCGGCAAGGCCGACCATATGGCCGAGCGCCCGTCCAACAGCCACTTTGACCAGTTGTCCGCTTTCGCCAGGTTCAGCGCGCTTTATGTCGTCGCGGCCCCATTGCTGGCCAAGGGAGCCAAGTGGCGAAAGACTCGGCAGCGAGCCGCTGAACGGCCTTGCGATATAGGCATCGTTAAGCAGCGCCTGGGGAACGATGGGATCGGCTTCGGGTTCAGCTAAGTTATCAGGCAAGACAGGTTTGCTGAGCTGAACGTGATCTTCTGGTGGCTCGTGTTTAAGAAACAGATTAGCGAACAGTTGATGAGGCCCGACTTCAGAGGTCGTCGTCTGCGAGGCAGCGGTAAGAAATTCTCGAAAAAGGTTTGGATCCAACTCTGTTTGCATAGATGCAAGAGCAGTTTTAATCCCCGTTGGCGATGTGACGGCGCCTAGACCAAGCAATAACAATATCCCCCCGTCAGGAAAAGTAAGGCTGATATTCCCATCCGCGGCGCAAGAAATAGTAACATTTGAATGAATAATAAGATCACCGATCTGTGAAGCCGCAACGGGCGAAAACTGTACCTCTATCGCTTCGCCCGCATGGGGAGGGCGGAGAGGGCTAGGCGCGTCTATTGCATAAGTTGCTGGGCGGATGTCGCTTGATTTAAGCGCGTCTCCACCAAAGTCATCAAAATAAATTTCATCCCCAACACGATCTATTTTTATCCCTTTTCTAAAAATGTACTGGAAACAATAGAATACGCATCATGTCGAAATTCCTAAGATATGTCTCAGCTTTGGAAAAAAGCATGGGGCGAGGGGTTTGCGATCCTTTTTCAAGTGGTCGTGCGGTTGGTGACCTGCCCCACGAAACTGAATCGGTTTGTTACTTTTAAACATCGTTCGGAAATCGAAAATTTTAGTTAACTCTATCAACGAAATTTTCAGGCACCGCAAATTTGACGGGCCACCGAATGCGGTTTGGGGCTGTAATTGATGGCAATCTCCTGGTGCTCGCCGCCATGGAATTGCGCCATCTTCTTCGAGAGCAATTGATACACAGCTGAAAAAAACATCTGAACTGGTTTGCGATCCGCTGTGCGATCCAAGATCCCATGCGCGAGAAGATCGTCGTGCCGGCAGACGAGATACAGAGCAGGGGATGACCTGAGGACGCGAGCGTTCAATTTGCAAAAGTGCGGAAGTTTCATTTCCATAAGCATGCCGCCGATACTGACGGCCAAGAGGCCGCTGGCGACCGAGGCGATGATGCTCACGATCGAGCCGGGAAACAATGCGAACACCCTTACTCGGCACCACGCCTCCCAACGAAAGGACTCAATGAGAATTTTAGGAAACCTCTGAGCAACCGGCCTGATCGTGGCCCACTTGGGTCATTGATTCGTGGGGGTGGGCATGGACCAGCTGAGCTTCGCGTCGCTTGATTTTGCGGACAAGAAAAAGTGCGTCAAGCGCGGCCGCCGTCGTGCTGTGGGCGGCGCTCGCGGCGGTGATCGAGCCTCACCACACTATCCCAGGGTCGGCCCGCAAGGCGGACGGCGGCCGTTTCTGCTCGCCGTGATTCTGCGCATCTACTGCATGCAGCAGCGGTACGCGTTGTCGGATCCGGGCACCGAGGAGGCGCTCTACGACATTCAGTCGATGCGTGCGTTCTGCCGGCTCTGACTCGTACGCTACGCCACCCCCTACAAGACGATGATCCTCAACTTCCGCCATCTGTTGGAGCGCCACGACCTGAAGAAGGCCGTCTTCGCGGCGGTGGCCGAACCCCTCCCGGCGAAGGGCGAACTGCTACGCGGCGGCACCATCTTCGACGCGACGCTGATCGCGGCCTCGCCCTCGACCAGGAACAAGGCGGGCAAACGCGACCCCGAGATGCGCTCGTCCAAGAAGGGCAACCGGTGGTACTTCGGGATGAAAGCCCACATGGGCGTCGATGCCCAGAGCGGCCTCGTGCACACCGCTGGCGTGACGACCGGCAGCGTCAACGATGCCAAGGTGATGGACGAGTTGATCCTCGAAGACGACCGCGCGGTTTTCGGCGACAAGTGCTATGCGAACGCCCGCCAGAAAGCCCTCACGCGGGCAGATGGCGTGTGTGGGCGGTGGATGCTGTAGTGCTTGGGACGGCAGAAGCACACGGAAACGACGCCCATTCGATATCCCGTTGGCCACACGAACACCCGAACGACGAGATCCACAGAATCGGCATTGCTAAGGAACCTCTGATCGGCGGCAGTATCGAGCGGGTTGTGGGCGGATTGGCCTGATTTTATGATTTGAGAACGAGTTCGCAGGTGGTCATAGCAGCGCAAGCGGGGCCTTTGGGCCGTTCTGGCATCATGCGGGACGCAGCTTTCCCCCGGCGAGACACAAATTGGCGAGCACGCAGCGCGAAAACCTGGACGCTGTGCGACGATCCAGGAGGCAGTGCAGAAAAAATTGACACCCAACCCCAGCAGTGAACGCACACAAAAAACACATGCTGTCTGATTGTCCGCGTTTGTGAAGGGTTCTTTGTGAAGGGTTCCAGACGACGGCCCGCAGGACATCGCCGGACGCACGGGGGCCGTCGTCTGGAACCTCCGCTTAACTGACTTCGGTGCGTTTAGAATCGGAGAACAAATCCGGCCACCGTCGGAATGAGGATAGCTACCGCTTGTCGGAACGAGCTGAATTCACCAGCCCGCTGCCGTACTAAAACTTTGTATATCTATATCAATTTTGGTCGGAGCGGGGAGATTCGAACTCCCGACCCCTTGCTCCCGAAGCAAGTGCGCTACCAGGCTGCGCTACGCTCCGCCCGACCGCCCATGGTGTCCCATCGGCCCGGTGTGCGTCACCGAAGACGGGCTTATACCGATGCGGAATTAGCGGAGCAAGGCGATTGTCAGCCGGTTTGGCGAATTCTGCCTGGGGCCGACGACGAGGGTGGGTTAGGGTCAGCGATTGGGCCGCCGGAAAGCCTGCAACAGTGGTGTTGCGCGCACGTCGCGTCAGATCGCAGCGGTCGCGGGTGTTAATTCAACCTAGTTCGGGCGGACGCAACTGAGTTCCGCCAGTTCCGGGAGAGGAAGCGGCGGATCGGCCAAGTCATCAATTTCATCAAGCGTCAGCATGTCGCAAGGCTGACACGTATTTCCGGGGTTGGTCAAGGCTTTCACCAACCTGTCGCAAACGATCCCCTAAGTCCGTGGCTAAATTGGTAAATAGCTATAATGCATTAAGATTCAGGAGGATAGGTTGCAGGGCGATCCCCCTTTTCATGCTTTGAAGTCGAAATACCCTATTGGAGCAATAGCCTGTGGGGTTGAGTGAAGTCCTGTGCCGGTGTGCCGTTGCGCCAGTTGCCGGGGGTCTACCTTCGGATGTGGAAAAACACTCATGCTAAAGTGTGCGGTTCGGCGTTAGACGATATGATGGTCTGCTCAGCATTGTGAGAAAAGCGAAACAACGCAATTCCAGGATTTCTTGACGGCGTCTCCGACCGCTCCGCCTGCCTTCTTCAGGCTCTGGCCGGCAGCCTGCGCCGATTCCTGGACCTTATCGTTGGCCGCGGCCCAGTCTTTCTTGGATTGTTCCGCCGTCTCTTTGGCGAGTTCTTCCATCGTGGCGGGCGGCGCATTGTCGGATTGAGCGGGATTTGGGGCCGCCCCAGGCGGCGTAGAGGGTGGCGTCGCGATGGGTAGTGCGGTAGCGCGCGCGGCAGGCGGCGGGGGCAGGACCGCGCCGTCTGCGGGTTGCTCCAGCGTCACGAGGACCCCGTCGCAGGGCACGTTCGTGCGGGTCCGGTCAACCGAGCAACTGTCATGTCCGCCACGTGTCGCGATCTGCTTGACACATAGAAGCTGGAAGCTGGCACCGGTTGCCGGGTTCGTTGCGGCGTCGCAGCGGTAGGTTGCGGGCGGGCCGGTGCACACGACGCAGAGTTCCTCGGCCGCGAGGGAGGTCGTGGCGAGGATGAGCGCTGCTGCGGCTGTTGGGACTTTCAAATTCATTCTGGTTTCCTTGCGCACGGATTGGATCGTGCATCTCGTGGCCAGTTGACGGCATGATTTCGTGCGACGGGGTTGGGTAGGTCGTCCCATCAGCACTTGCAATACTACGGTGGCGGCTCTAAGACACGTGCTTCGTTTGCTGGAGACGTGGCCGAGTGGCTGAAGGCAACGGTTTGCTAAATCGTCATACCCCTAAAGGGTATCGAGGGTTCGAATCCCTCCGTCTCCGCCAAATGGTTGTGAGTGCTGCTCGCGCGAGGTCGGGGCTGGGCACTGTAGCGGGTGTCGCCCACAGATCAAAAGCTTTGCCGTTCGTGCGTGCCTTGCCATCGCGGCTTGGGTCCTGTAAGGCGCGACCTTCTGATATTGCAGGGAGCGGCGGTCCTTTATCGCCACGAGAGGCGCATGAGCACGCAAAAGGCCATCGTTGGGATCATTATGGGCAGCCAGTCCGACTGGCCGACCCTCAAATTTGCGGCCAACGTCTTGAAAGACCTCGGAGTTCCCTACGAGACGCGAATTGTGTCGGCGCACCGTACGCCTGAACGGCTGTTTGACTATGCAAAGTCGGCGCGCGACCGAGGATTAAAAATCATTGTTGCGGGGGCTGGCGGTGCGGCGCATCTGCCCGGCATGGCTGCCTCGCTCACGGCACTGCCCGTTCTTGGCGTACCGGTGCTCAGCAAAGCGCTGTCGGGCCGCGATAGCCTTTATTCGATCGTTCAAATGCCGGCCGGGGTGCCTGTCGGGACGCTGGCCATTGGTGAACCGGGGGCGACCAACGCTGGGCTTCTGGCGGCAGCGATCCTGGCGCTCAACGATCCCGAGCTTGCCGCGCGTCTCGACGCACGGCGGGCGCAGCAGACGGCGGCCGTTGCCGAAGAGCCTGTCGACGTGGCGCCATGACCGCACTCACGCCTGGATCGACCATAGGCATTCTCGGCAGCGGGCAGTTGGGCCGTATGTTGGCGATGGCTGCTGCTCGGCTCGGATTGAAGTGCCATATCTATGCCGATGCGCCGGGGCCCGCATTCGATGTCGCGGCCGCGACGACCGTTGCTGCCTACAATGACGAGGCAGCGCTCGCGGCGTTTGCGTCCGCCGTGGATGTTGCCACGTACGAGTTTGAGAATATCCCGGTCGACACCGTCGCGTTCCTGTCGCAGCGTATTCTGGTTCGGCCCGGCGTTGCTGCGCTTGCGTGCGCGCAGGACCGGCTGAATGAAAAGCAATTGGCACGCGAACTGGGCGCGATGACCGCTGATTTTGCAGCCGTTTCCAGCTATGAAGACCTTGTTGCCGCCATCAAAACGCTGGGGGTACCGGCGATATTAAAAACGCGCCGATTTGGTTATGACGGCAAGGGGCAGGTCAAAATTGTTGCGCCGTCGGACGCCAAGGCTGCCTGGGACGCCATTCGCGGCCAGCCTGCCATTCTTGAAAAACTGGTGGCTTTCAAAAGTGAAGTTTCCGTCGTTGCGGTCCGGACGGCAGACGGCAGTTTTGCAGCCTATGACGTGGCGGCCAATGAGCACCGCGATCATATTCTTCATTCGTCGACTGTGCCGGCAGCGCTGCCCGACGATGCGATAGCGGCCGCAATCGCGACGACCAAGGCGATTGCCGACGCGCTCTCTTACACCGGTGTTCTGGCGGTTGAGTTTTTCGCGCTGGACTACAATCGGCGCGACGTCCTCTACGTCAACGAGATCGCCCCCCGGGTGCACAATTCCGGGCATTGGACGATTGACGCATGCGCGGTCAGTCAGTTCGAAAATCATATCCGGGCTGTCGCTGGGTGGCCCATCGGGCCGACCGCGCGTCATTCTAACGCTGTCATGACAAATCTGATCGGCAAAGACGCGAACGCCTGGGCGAAACTGGCAGCCGAACCGGCGACGTGTGTGCATCTGTATGGCAAGCACGAAGCTCGTTCGGGCCGGAAAATGGGTCACGTCACGCGACTTTTGCCTAAAACCGCGTGATAACCGGCTCAGACGAGCAAAAAATCAGCCTTGCCCCGTTGGACAATGCCCAAAACGTCTGTTAGACATCTTTGCACAACAGCTCGGACGCGCTGAAAAGCGTGATGCCGGGCTAATCGTTTTAGCAACTCATTTGAATTCAGAGGATACATCTGCGTGCAGGTTCTCGTTCGCGACAACAACGTCGATCAGGCTCTCAAGGCGCTCAAGAAGAAAATGCAGCGCGAGGGCATCTTCCGCGAAATGAAGCTCCGCAACTATTTCGAAAAGCCGTCCGAGAAGCGCGTTCGCGAGCAGGCTGAAGCCGTGCGGCGCGCCCGCAAGCTCGCCCGTAAGAAGATGCAGCGCGAAGGTCTTCTGCCGAGCAAGCCAGCGGTTGTGCGTGGCGCTGGTGGACCTGGCGGCAAGGGCGGCCCAGGCCGCGGCGGTCCTGGCGGCGGCGGTGCAGGTGGCGCTGGCGGCGGTTACGGCGGCGGTGCTGGCGGCGGCGGTGGTGGTTTTGGCGGCGGTGGCGGCGGCTTCGGCGGTCGGTAATTTCCGCAGTCCCGAAAGGGCAGATATTAGAAAGCCCGGCGCGAGAGCGTCGGGTTTTTTTGTTTATTGGCGTATCGGAGACGAAATATCGGTCAACGGTTGAGCAGGCGTCTGCCGCTTGGCGGATAGGCGGAGCGGGTCAATCTGTCCGCCCGCCCGTGTAGATCGGCTGCCATGGATTGAGGTGGCTGAGGGGGTTTGCCGTCCGATCGCCGGTTGCTACCCGTTCAATCCAGCGCTCAATGTCGTCGAACGAACCATGCGGGATGTGCTCGAGGTGCGAGACGCCAGGGAATGTGATGAGCGTCTTTGGCGCAACGGCGGTGTCGAATAGGGCGCGGCCCATGTCGACGGGGACGAGGCGGTCAGCTTCTCCGTGGATGATCAAAATCGGGACGGTGACGCGCTTGATGTGACGCTCTGTTTCAAATTGGTCCCATAGCATTCGGCGTACCGGCAGCCACGGATAGGCGCGGACGGCGAGGTCCGTCATCGACGTGTAGGGGCTGTCGAGGATCAGACCTGCGACATTGCGCGATGCAGCAAGTTGGGTTGCTATGCCGGTGCCGAGGCTTTCACCGAAGACGATAATGTCGTTGGCGGCGACGCCGCTGTTGCGGAGGCAGGCGTGCACGAGCTTGGCATCTGCGACGGCTGATCGTTCGCACGGGCGGCCACTGGAGCCACCATAACCGCGCATGTTGGGCATCAGCACGCCGTAGCCGCGCGACTTGAGTTCCGTCAGCCGGTCGTTGCGCAGTTCTATGTATCCGGCGTTGCCATGGAAATAGAGCACCGTTGGCTGGCCGGGAACAGCCATCGTGTACCAGGCCACGATCGTCTTGCCGTCGGGCGTTGGAATGCGCAGTTCGTCAACATCGTAATGGCCGTCGCGATGCGGCGTCGTCCGGCGCGGGTCGGGCTTGTAAATGAGGCGGCGCTGGAAAACCGTGATGACGACGGCCAGCATGATGTATGCCGCAACTGCGAACGCCAGATACCACGCGACAGCTTCCATCCAACCCATGGCAGCAACTCCTGTGCCTGTCGGAACACTACAGCATATTGCTGTAACATTGCGAAAAGATTGACCGAATCCCGACAGGGTCGAAACTCAGTTCAAGCTGAAATGTTCCGCGAGGGTGGCTTTGCAAGCCGCAGGCCGCTGTTTTGTCAGAAACGGAGGACGCGCTGGAGGTCCGCTGGCGCGCCTTTCGTTTGGTCGCATCGCAGAGATGCCGCGTTTTCAGTGGGTCGGGGGTTTGATGTCGGCGCTGCAATTTTCGACGGGTAAGGCCGTCGTCGCCCAGCGGTCTTTTGCGATCTCGACGACGTAGCGGCGGCACCCGGGTTCTGCGCCCGGGACGAAGCGGATCTCGAAGACAGCAACGTCGGCACCTCGTTCGCGCGGGTGGACGAAGACTTCCGTGTCGGGGGTTTGCGCCAGTGCGGTTTTGATTGCGAAGGCGGCGTTGGCGTAGTCGGCGGATGAGAGCTTCGACAACAGGGCTTGGGATAGTTCCGGGTGGAGGCCTGCGGCTGCAGCGCGCTTGGCGAGAGGGTCGGTTGGACCGGAGGGCGCCGCGTTCGCTGCATGTTCTTGGGCAGCCGTTTCCGTTGCCGGTGCGGTAGCCTGCGCCGAGGGGTCCGTTCCCGGGGGGGCTGCGATCTCGACCGATGCCAAGGGTGCCAGAGCGGGCGCTTGGTCTAGCGCTGGGGTACCGGCGGCTTTTGTTGCGAGGGGAGGGCTCGTTGAAGTGGGGGCGTCCGGTAGCCAGCCGAGTGCGAATTCTGGATGGTTGAATGCCAACCAACTCCCACCCAGGACAATTGCGATCGCGATGCCGCCGCGCTTCATGCTGCCCGAATGCTTGGAAGCGGGCGGTCCCCCGATCCGTTCGCCAGCAACCAGTTCGCCGGACCCCGTATAGTCAGTTTCGTCGTTGTCGTCGAAATCGGCGTAACGCCTTAGTTCTTCAACAGATCGCCAAACTTGGGCTGTCATATCGATCCCTCCACAGGTTGTGCGTCGATACCCCGCCAGCGCCTTCACCCCGCCGCAGGTTCGGGGCGAAAAAAAGGCGTGTCCCATGCTGACAAACTGCGCAAGTTGCGCATTACCCCACCAAATCGCTGCGTTTGATTTTGCCGTTGGCGGTGCGTGGCAGGTGTTCGACGAAAACGATCTGCTTTGGCCGCTTGTAGTCGGCGAGGCGTTCGGCGGCGAACGCCAGGATGGCGGTCGGGTCGGGGGCTGGCCCTTCGCGCGGTACGATGAAGGCACCGATGATTGCCACATCGGCGCGGACCTTGACGGCGGTGCAGGCGACCTCTGCGACGCTGGGGTGTTGGGCCAGGACGGCTTCGACCTCCTGGGGCGAAACGCGGTATCCTAGAACTTTCATGACATCGTCGCCGCGGCCACGATGCCAGACGTAGCCAGCCTCGTCGATGGTCGCTAGGTCGCCGCCGACGAACCATTCACCACGGGTGACGGCGCGGTCTTCTTCCGGGCGGTTCCAATAGCGCAGCATCAGGCCCGGGTCGGAGCGGTGGACGGCGAGGAGACCTTCCTCGCCGGGTGGGAGGGGTTCATCGTTGCCGGTCACGGGCAGGATGGCCACGCGGCGTCCAGCTTGCGGCTTGCCGATTGCGCCGGGTACGCGCGGCACGGTGGGGCTGGTCGAGATGTAGGTCGAGAGCTCGCTTTGGCCGAGGGCTTCGTACAGTTCAAGGCCGGTTGCGTCGCGCCAGGCCTCGAATAAGCCAGCCGGTGGGGTTTCGCCTGCAATCAGACCGTGACGGAGTTGGCCTAGGTTTTCGCGCGAGGGTGCGCCGTATTTGAGGATCTGGCGGAATACCGTCGGTACGGCGGCAAAGATCGTCGCGCCCGTGCTGGCAATGAGTTTGGGCCATAGTTCGGGGTGCTTATCGCCGGTGTAGACGATGGCGGTCGCGCCGTTTGCCCACGGGTCGGTCAAGCCGGTGCCAAGCGTGTAGGTCCAATTGAAGGCACCTGCATGCAGGACGAGGTCGTTTGAGGTGAGGCCATACCAGCCCTCGACCATGGGACGCCGACCGATAATCGAACGATGGGCGCGCAGGACGCCTTTGGGGTTCGCCGTTGTGCCGGACGTGTAGATCAGGAATGCGGGGTCGTCGCCTTTGGTGAAAGCGTAGGTCGAGGATGGCGCCTGCGCGATCCAGCGCTCAACGTCGCTGTGCGTGATCGCTTCCACGCCGTCGGGGATGTGTTCGAGGGGGAGCGTGGGGGCTGCGACCACAGCGGAGGCGCCGCTGTCGCGCAGCAGAAAATCTGCTTCGTAGGGCGTGAGGGCCGCCGACATGGCGATCGGTACGTAGCCAGCGGCAATCGCGCCGAAAAAGACAATCGGGTAGGTGGCCGTGTTCTCAAGCCTTATGGCGATGCGGCTGCCGCGCTCGTAGTCGCGCTCGCGCAGGCCTGCGGCGACTGCGAGCACGGCCCGCTCTAGCCGCGAGTAGGTCCAGATCTCGCTGGGGGTCGCGGCGTTGGCGTCTGCGATGACGATCAGCGCGGGCTTGTCGGGCGTTGTGAGGGCGGCACGTGAGATCGCGTAGGCCGCCATGTTGAAGGTCTGGCCGGGATGAACTTTGCGGTCGCGTGCGGGAAGCGTCGTCATTTCTTGTCGGTCCACCAGGTGTCGATGAGCAGTCCGGCCATGGCTGGCTGGGCTGGGCGTTTGATCCGGGCGGCGTGCGCGACCCAGTAGGCGGGGACATGATAGAGCGGGATGACGTAATCGCCCGACAATAAAACGCGATCCAGCGCTCGAACGGCGGAATGGAACGTTTCGGGACTGCGTGCCGACAGCATCGCGGCGATCATGGCGTCGGCCGCCGGATTGTCGACGCCTGCAAAATTGAAGCTGCCGGGCTGCTTGCCGACAGGACCTGAAAAGCGGAATAGTTGCTCGTTGCCCGGCGACAACGACGGCACCCAGCTGTATTGGATCATGTCGTAATCGTAGCTGCGCAGACGGGCTTGATACTGTGCGCTGTCGACCTGCCGGATGGTCATGGCGATCCCGATCCGCGCAAGGTCGGCGACGAAGCCGGATAAGAGCCTTTGTTGAGCGCTGTTGACCAGCATTTCGATGGCGACAGGATTGCCTGCCGGATCGGTCATGCGGCCGCCGACAGTTTTGAAGCCCGCCTTCGTCAAAATTTCCAGCGCCTTGCCCAAATTGGTCCGGTTGCGGCCGCTGCCGTCCGTCACGGGCAGCCGGGAGCGGCCTGCCATTGCATCCGGCGTGACGCTGCCGGGGAACGGCGAGAGCAACCGCTGTTCCTCCGCATCGGCCTCACGCCCTGCAGACGAAAGAATGGAACGCTCGAAAAAACTGTGCGTGCGCTTGTAGAGCCCATTGAACAGCGAGCGGTTCACAAACTCGAAGTCGTAGAGCTGGATCAGCGCGCGGCGCACGGCTGGATCGGCAAACAAGGGGCGGCGGTTGTTGAACACCAGGGCCTGCATCCCGGCTGGCTGCTGGGCTTGGATTTCAGCCTTAACGATGCGTCCGCTGCGGACGGCTGGAAAATCATAACCTTGCGACCAGAGGGCTGGGTTGTCCTCAAATCTGATGTCGATATCGCCGCTCTTGAACGCCTCGAACATCACATTGTCGTCGCGGAAATAGTCGTAGCGCAATTCGTCGAAATTGAACCGGCCCCGGTTGACCGGCAGATCGCGCCCCCAATAGTTGGGGTTTGCCTTATAGGTGATCGACCGGCCAGCATCGATTGCAGCCATCGTGTAGGGACCCGAGCCGATAAAGGGCGACAGCGTCGTCAGGTCGAACGTTTCTGCCGCGAGGACGTGGCGGGCAAAAACCGGCATGACGCCCAAGATCAAAGGGAGTTCGCGGTCGCCGCTACCGTCGAACACAAACCGGATTTTGAGGTCTGATAGGGTCTCGGCTTTTGTGACTTTCTTGAAGTAGGAGCGATGCGTGGGGCGGCCCTTTTCCTTGAGTACCTCGAAGGAAAACAGGATGTCGGCTGCTGTGACGGGGCGTCCGTCTGAAAACTTTGCGTTTGGATTGATGTTGAAGGTGATTTGCGATCGGTCGTCGGGAAGCTCGATACTTTCGGCAAGCAACCCATAGAGCGTGAAAGGTTCATCGGGGCTGCGCGCCAAAAGGCTTTCCGTCACGTTTTCGCGGACGCCGGCCACCGGCACGCCCATAATGATAAACGGGTTGGTGCTATCGAACGACCCTAGCGTGCCTTGCACGAGACGCCCGCCCTTGGGTGCGTCGGGATTGACGCTGGCGAAACTTGAAAATCCGGGCGCGAATTTTGGTACGCCATGCATGGCCAGTCCATGCACCGCTGGTGAAGGCGCCGTTGAGCCGAATTGGGCCGCAACGGGCTGGGCTGACGGCTGTTGGGCTCGCGAAGAAGATTGACATGCGGCGAGTTGAAGCAAGGCTGCCGCTAAGGCTGCGGAAGCTCTCAGGCTGGTGCGCAATCGGCCAGCGTTGGCATGGTGCTGTCCAAAACCCATCATCGTCCTCGAAGTGTTGCGAAAAACCAGAGCGCTGGCGACTGTCGCCGATCCAAGCCATCACCGCGCCGTGCCGTCTTGATATCAGATGTCGCGTGGCGCGTTTGCAACGATAATCACCCAACCCTGGCTTTGCCTGGGCAAGCCGCAAAATTGGCCACGGGAATGCCTTATTCGCGGACTTATTC